>Ga0224500_10000137_pt1 | contig 55127 bp, 75 predicted proteins | sample SF_Oct11_sed_USG_FD_168126 | JGI IMG/M metagenome (GOLD analysis project Ga0224500, IMG submission 168126) | Sediment microbial communities from San Francisco Bay, California, United States - SF_Oct11_sed_USGS_4_1 | ecosystem: Environmental > Aquatic > Marine > Sediment | place: USA: California...
GTCGCCGGGGCTCCCTCAACTCCATAGGCAAATGGCATGGTCTTTTCTCCTAGCGCCCCTGTTTGAGAAGCGTGGCGAGCGGCGAGGCATCCGCTTCCACGACTGCACGAAGTTCTTGCTCGGACAGGTAGCGACCGTAGGTCGCCATCTGCTCCTGCTTGACTTTTTCAAAGAACACTTCATCCGGCATCAGCATCAGGCCGGCAATCGCACCATGGGTCTCAGCGCACTTGTTGCAGAGGTAGAACAGGAAGTTCATGTTCTCCTCGGGGCAGTGGCCGCCCTGCGCACCGCAGTTCGCGCAGAAAATCGGGATCCACGTACCGCCGGGCCCGTGAATCATGCCCTTCGGGGTGTGCGGGGTCTTGAGCCTGCTATCGGGCAGGATGTTGTTCATTGCAAGACCCTCGAGGTTCCGCCGATCGGCAAGCCGTCCTTGTCGAGTTCCACTTCGATGCGACGCGGGGCCGCGTTGCTCTGGGCCATGCGCTCCATGGATTCTCCGAGCTTCTCGAGCACCGCACCAAGCTGGGCAAGCACGTTCTGCTGCTGCTCGGTGAGCGCGCGCTGCAGGTCACGAAGCTCGCGAGAGGCGGACTTGTCGGACTCGCGCTCGGCAGTCTCGCGCTCCTTCTCGAGCTGCTGCTCCTCGGTGGCCTTGGCATTGATCTGGGCGAGCTGGATCTTGGTCTCGGCCTCTCGGTCGATCTTGTATCGCGCGAGCTCATCGGCCCTTCTGGCGGCATCGGCATCCGCCTGCGCCTTGGCATTGGCGGCAGCTTCGTCGCGCGCCATCTGCTCGGTTGCCATCTGGTCCGCGCGCGCCTTTTCCTCGAGCGCGCCCTGCGCCTTGACCGCACGCTCCTGATCCCCAGACACAGCCTTGTCACGTTCGGCGGTCAGCGCCTGCATCTGCTCGGCACCCTGCTGCAACTGCGCCTGCAGCTGCTGGATCTGCTGCATGGCCGCCTGCATCTGCTGCCCCGGCGAGTCCTCGTCGACCGGCGGGATCAGCATGTCCACGTCGATCCTCTCCTCGAATCGGCGCACGGTCTCCCTGAGCAGCTCGATCGCTGTGTTGGCCATGTCGATGTTGCCTGTCGCGCGCGCCTCGGTGACGCCCTCGATCGTCTCCTTGATGATCGGCAGGAGCTGCAGCCACTGCTCCTTGTCCTTCAGGCTGTTCGGCTTGCCAGAGGAGCCGGCGCGGATCTTCACGTCCACCATCGAGAAGATCTCCTCGACGGACTCCTCGCCATCTGGCCAGATGGCATTCTGGCCGCACATCTGCTTCACCTCTTCCAGCGTGAAGCAGCGCAGGCCCGTCTCGAGCGCTGAGGTGAACATGTCGCTCATCAGGTCCTCGTTCACGTCCCGGCGTTCCTCGGACCTCGAGCCCATCGACTGCGCCATCAGCTCCGCCTCGGTCGCGGTCTTGGGCTTGATCAGGTTCGCCCGGCTCGCATCCGAGATGCCGGCCATCATGTCGATGTCGTTCCTGATGAGCGTCACGTCATAGGCATTCGGGTCGATCTTGGGCGCATCGAGCTGCATCACGTCCTGATTGATCGGGACGGCCGGATTTCCCTCGACGCCGATCCAGTCCCGGTTCATGGAGTTGACCAGAGCATCGATGTCGTTGTCGCTGAGGTTCCCGCCCTTCCTGAACACGCGCCGCGGGACCGCATCCTTCCTTGCGTCTGCGAAGTTGTCGCGCGTCTTGGTGTACTCGTCCTGCAGCCCCATGAGCAGCTCGGGCTCGGAGATGGGACGCCAGCGCCCCTCGAGCAGGTTGAAGCCGAGCACGAAGTACGGGTACCAGCGCTCGGACGCGTACTTGGGCGTCATAGCATCCCGCGTCCAGCGCTCCATGCCCTTCGCCACCGTCCTGATCGTGCCGGACTCGCGATCCCAGATCTCGATCACGCAGACGTACTGGTCGTCCGACGACATGTTCTCCAGAGGCTGGGCCGCCGGCTGCGGCGCTCCCTCCTTGGTCTTCTCGTCGGACCATGGCGTGTTGTACTTGGTCGCCTTCTCCGGGTAGTGGCCGAAGCGCGCGCTGTACTCGCGCACCGTCATGAAGATCTTGTCACCCAGCGCCTTCGATTCCTCGTACTCGTCGAACTCGTTGACCGACGGGTCGAGGATGAGGAAGTTCTCGGACTTCACCCGGTCCAAGGCGAAGCCCTTGTACATCTTGATCTCATTGGAGGACATCAGGCCCTTCAGCTGGGCCCGAAGCTCGTCACGCTTGACGGCCAGCTGCTGCGGGTCGTACTCGCTCTTCAGGTCCTTGGCGAGCGCCTCGATCTGCGCGATGTTGTCCTGCGCGTCCTGAATGCGACGCACTTGGATCGGGTCGCCATTCAACGACTCCTGCAGCGTCATCTTGAGCACGCCGAAGGAGGTGATCAGCGTGGAGCGCACGTTCGCCTTGGCCCGCTTCTTCAGCTTGGCCTCGTCGATCACCACCTCGTTCAGGAATTGTTCCGCCGTCTGGCAGAAGCCCTTCACCATCTTCAGCCGGTCTGGCGGGCAGCCCTTGGACGGCGAGACAGAGACCTCTGGGTTCTTGGCGTAGATCTGTGGAACGATCGTCGCTATCGTGGCGAACACGAGGTTCGTGCGCTCGTACTTTGCGCCGGCCTCCGTGACCCTCACGCCAGCCGCGTACTGGCGCATGGTCTGCAGCTCACGGAAGAAGGCTTCGTTGTCGCGCTCGGCGCGCGCGACCCGGGCGAGCCAGTGCTTTACAGCTGAGCGCTCGTCCTCGCTCGGCTCGTAATCGTCGCGCCTCGGGTCAGTGGAGGCCGACCCGGGTCGGGCTTTCGTCTTTGACGATTCTTGCCTTGCCACGGCTCACCTCGGGGTGGCTGAGAATGGGCACGCCCAGAATCATGGCCACCAGCTCCTCGTTCTTGGGCTCGTCACGATCGAGCAGGGGCAGCTTGGTGCCGGTGCCGTTCAGCTCGTCCTTGACCGAGTTCTTGTCGTACTCGGACAGCACTACAGCCCGCACCGAGATGCCCGCACGGCGCAGGTCCTCGATCATTTCACGAAGACCTGCGACCGTGAGGGTGGGCTCGAATGCGGGCACCCGTCAGGCGACGAGCACGCAGTTCGCGCCGCCCGAGGTGTAGGCCGAGCAGCGGAAGCGCATGTAGGCCGCGAGCTCCACCTCGACACAGATGCCGATGCCCGCGCTGGCCGCCGGGATCGCCACAGCACCGGAGGGAAGTGCGGTCGCGTAGGTGACGTGGTCCGGCGAGCCCTCCACCAGCACCGTGCCGACCAGCACCGCAGCGCCGGGCGTGTTGCCGATGTGCGCGGACGCACGGTGGCGCTGCAGGAAGGGCGTGGTGTCCATCACTGAGGCCACGGACGCGGTGCCGCCGAAGGTGCCGTTGCCCACCGAGCCTAGCAGCTGGTAGGTCGTGTCGGTCACGCGCTTCACGCTCCACGTGCCGTTCATGGCGGTCAGGCCGGTCACGCCGGAGATGATGATGCGGTCGTCGTCCTTCAGCCGGTGACCGGCGGTGACGGTGGCGAGGATGGGGGTGGCGTTGGTACCGCCGGTGATCAGGATGCCGGCCGCCGCGGAGGCGACCGAACCGAGGGACAGCACCTTGTTGCTCATGACTTTCTCTCCTTGCGACAGAGATAGCCCCTGTCAGGCCGCAGGAAGGTCACGATCCTGCTGCGTGCGCCAGCTGGGGCGGATGATACGTCACCCGGGCCCGGCGTCAACTGGCTCACCACTTCCACGGCAGGCCGCCGATCACGTGGGCGAGCATGGAGCGCATCTTCGGGTCCGTCTTGAGGGTGCCGTCGCCGCGCGCTCTCGAGCCGCCAGCGTCATGCTCGAGGCCTGCATTCACCGGCCCCTGATCCACAGCGTGCTGCAGCCTGAACTCCTCCTCCAAGAGCTCGATCGTGGAGGCGACACCGTCCTTGGCGAGCCTGAAGGCCTGCTCGAAGTTGCGGCCCTGAACGAGGATGCACTCGCCGGCAAAGAGCGCGCCCTTCACCGCGTTCCCGTCGAGCACACCATCCAGCGAGAAGAGCCAGACCTTGTTGCGCGCTCTCGAGTCACCCGGCAGGCGAAGCTCCTTCTCGAGCCGGGGCTTCACGTCCTTCATGCGGTAGAGCTCGTCGGCGCTGAGGATGCGCCTGACTGCGGCAAGGTCAGTGCGCGCGCTAGCGATCGCAAGCTCCGCAGCGCCCGCCTGCTGGTCCTCCTGCCCCGGGACGATGATCATCCCCGGTCGATGTTGTAGCTCGGCCTCTTCCATGGCTTTCCTTTCCAGCCCTGCTGCTCCAGCCACGGGATCGTACCCGGTTTCGGGCCCGTCTCCTCCGGCCTTGGCTCGAGCTTCCTCCTCGGCCTGCTCATGCAGCCGTAGCGCAAGCCGTCAGGAGGATGGTCCTCGCCGTCGGTGTCCGCGTCCTCCGGCTTCAATTCATCGTGCTGCAGCGACTCGAGCGTGGTGATCAGCTCCGGGCAGGTCTCGAAGATGTAGATGAGCGGCCGGTCGTCACCCTCGTCTCCGTGCAGCCTCATCCTGATCTGGTCCCAGCCGGGGAGCCTTCGCTTGTCCGCCGGCCTCAGGTTCAGCTTCCTCGGGCCGTGCCTCACCTTGCTCGCTGCTTCCGCAAGGCTCGGGCCTCCGTCCTCGTCGAACATGGAGGCGTCGACCACGTCGTAGTCGATCGTCTCCTTGGACGATCTTATGATCACCCCGCGCGCCCACTTCGTGGCAGGGATCTTGACGCCCACGTTCCTCTGCTTTCCGTCCCAGCCGTACCACTCGCGGTACACGATGATCGAGCCACGCGGGATGGTGATCGGACTTCCCACCGACGTCGTCGACCTCATGTCGTCCTGAGCGACCGCTCCCCAGCCGGTCCAGAAGGGCTTTGCCGAGCCCCAGTCGGACATGGTGAAGCGTGACCATTCGGCCGGCAGCTCGAGAGGCTTGATGACGTGCCTTCCCCTCGAGAACTCCGGGAAGAAGCCACCAGCGAGCACGTTCCAGTCGCCCGCCTCCATCGCCTTCACGAGGTTCGGGTCGAGCAGGCCTCGAGTCCTCGTCACGTATTCAGGGTCCTCTGCCATCCCGATCGGGTTGTCCTGCATGAGCGCCGGGATGAACTGCCTCTGCATCGCGCCCTCGGTGTCGGGCGTCTTCCAGATCTGGAAGGAGCGCATTGCGTCCACGAACGAGCGCTTGACCCACGCGTGCCCGATGTTGCCCGGGTTGGATCCGCACAGCACACGAGGGAACCAGTCCCACTCGTTCACCTTCCCGTGCGGCCCGATCTCACCCTTGCGGTACTTGACCGGGTAGGAGTCGAGATACTTGCCCGTCCCCGGGTCTCGCTTGATGCCCACCATGCGCGTGCGGAACCTGAGGTAGCGGTAGATCACCTCGGTGAAGGTGGTGAGCTCGTCCACGATGAGAACGTGGATCTCCGCCCCGTGGTACTTGAAGCGATGCGCCTCGTCCTTGCAGTGGCACAGGAAGATCTTCGAGCCGTTCCAGAAGCGGATCTCGGTCTCGACGATGCGCGCGAGCCCTGCGTTCACCCACGGCGCGAGCATGTTGCGAAAGCCGTGAGGACCTTCCATGTGGTTCTTGATCAGGTCATCTTCCACCCGGCGGAAGATGTAGACGTTCAGCCCCGGGATCTCGTAGCACCAGCTGATGGCGGCCACGCGCTCGAGGTAGCTCTTGCCACCGAACGCTGCGCCCCCGTACAGGATCTCCGTGGCCGGCGAGAGAAAGGCCTGCAGCTGCTTGGGCTGCAGCGCCAGCCGGAGCTCTACCTGTTGCGCCACCTCAGCTCGCGATCCTGCGCGAGTACTTGACGAGCCAGCGGTGCTTCCACACGATCGGCGCTGCCTTCACGATCGCGCCGTTCTGGACGATGAAGCCGGCGCAGATGTCGCGATAGATCGCTTGGTACAGCCCGTCCGGCATCAGCAGTGATCCCCGCTCGGGTCGAACGTGTCGAGCACGTTGCAGATGCGAAGCGCGATCCACATGCGCCACCTTCGCTCGAGAGGGTTGCCGGCGTAGCGCTTGAGGCGCGCGGTCAGGAGCTCACGCCAGCTGGCCGGCGCGTCGAGGAAGAGCACGCTCGCGAAGAGCACGTTGAAGAGCCAGTCCCAGAGCACGGCGAGGATGACCGGAGGCGCAACCACCACCTTCGCGGTGAGCGGCAGCTCGGGCCACGCGCGCTGCACGCCCATTGTGAAGATGTACAGGTAGAACAGCCCGAGAGCCGCGGCGAGAATGGTGAGTGAGATGATCACGACGTTCTCCTCGAGAAGAAGCGCTTCACGCGATCGGCCGCACGCTTGAGGATGCCGCCATGCTGCGCGCGCTGAGCTTTGCGCTCTGCCTCCTGCTGTGCGCGCTCGACGAGAGCCTGCGCCTTCGCCTTCGCCTCGCGCTTTTCCTTCTGATCCTTCAGCCACCTCATGTGGCGACGCATACGCTGCGCGGCCTTCTTGCTGCTCCACATGGGAAGCCAGCCCTCGGCTACGCCTGCGTTCACGTGCGCAAGCGGCACCATCAGATGCGCCTCGAGCTTCACGCGAGCGGATCCCTGCGGCCTTCGCCGCCGAGCACGGGACGATCGATCGCGCCGACGTGCAAGACGGCGACGCCGTCGTCCGTGTGCCGGTGCTCGCGCATGTGGTGCTTGGTCTGGTACACGACGCCAGTCAGCTGCTGCAGCATCTGCGTGAGCAGTCGCACTTCGTTACGCAAGCGCTCGATGCGCTGCTCGATCGTGAGCTCATCGAAGGTCGGCTCCCTATGTGCGCCCGGATAGTCCGCGAGGCTCTTCGTGCCAAATGATTCGCCAGCATTGCCCATGGTCAGCTCTTCTCCTGAGGTTGTGATGCAACGATGACGAGCGCCGGCACTGCAAGCGGCGTCCCGTCTGGATTCTGGTGCGTGATCCGGTCACCGTAGAGCACGGGCAGGACCTTCGCGACGAGCCATTTCCTCGTGTCCACGCGCAGCTTCTGCCACGCGACCGCGGCACTGTCGACTCGCACCACCTGCTTGTCGTCCGGGTCGAGAGCGCTGAACGCGACGACCGGATCATCATCCGCGAGCTGCATCAGCTCCTCGGACTTCTGCGTCGCGTAGCTCGCGCGCGCTTCCTTGTCGGCCGCCTTCAGCACCTCGCTCGCGCTGATCGAGCGAACGCGCCGGTAGAACGTGACCCAGTCGGGCATCTTCGGGTCGGACTTCAGGATGTTCAGCAACAGCTCGCCCTGAGCGTGACGATGCAGGATCTCTAGGAAGACCTCGTCCGGGTACGCATCCGCTGGGATGCCACCTGAACCGGGCCCGCGTGTGGGTGTGTCGTCCATACCGCAGTGTGCCCTCCTGCCCAGATTCCTGCAACATACTCGAGCTGTTGATACCCGGGGAAGGACTATAGGATGGGGGTTGTCTCGTCTGGTCTGGTATGGTGGGTTGAATGGTTTAATTTGTTGAGGACGTGGTTGAATGCTTACGGACGTCACTGGACGGTTGACATTGCACTCCTCATCTGGATGCGCTGTTGAAGTTGTTGAAGTCAAGATGCTGTTGTGGTAGGGTCCGCCGATCCCGCAATTCACCTCGAGGAGGGCTGTCGTGAAGATTTCGACTCAAGCTGTTCCGATGCCTGCGTTCAGGCCGATCAGGATCATCATCGACATCGACGACCCGAATGAGATGGATGCGGTGGCGCGCGTGCTGATCTTCCGTATCGCAAAGCTGTCCGGCGAGCCAAAGAGGTTGACCGCTCACGAGACCGTAGAGCTGCGCGTGTGCAGCGAGCTGAAGCCAGCATTCGAGAGGGTCTGATCCGTGTACAACAAGCTGTTCGGCTCGATGTTCGACGGGTCTCTCGCCACGCGCGGGCCGTGGGAGGCTCTGGTCACGTTCACCATGATGCTCGGGCTCGCGGACAAGCATGGGCACGTGGACATCACCGCCGAGATGATTGCGAGGCGCACGCTGATCCCGCTCGACGTGATCAAGAAGGGCATCGAGGAGTTGATGAAGCCCGATCCGTACTCGAGAAACCCGGCGCACGATGGCCGCAGGATTCTTCCGCTCAGGGAGAACACGGACTGGGGCTGGCTCATCGCCAACTTCGAGGAGTACCACAAGCTGCGCACGAGCGACGAGCGCGCTGCGTACCAGAGGGGCTACTACCAGACGGTGACCAAGCCGAAGCTGGCTCAACAGTCTCAACCATCTGGGGAGGTTTCACGTGGAACACAGGCCCGTGGAACCACATTCGAGAAGCATCTCGAGCTGGCGCAGGGATCTGGTGAGGATGGGGTGGAGGCCTACGTGGCGCAGATGGCTGGATGGTGCCGGCGCGAGCGCCCGGACTTGGATGCGGCCAAGGTCTTCCTCGCCTTCCGTGATCACTGGCGCGCGAACGCGAACCAGCGCTCGGGCAAGAAGCTCGACTGGGAAGCCGCGTGGCGCAACTGGGTCAGGAAGGAGCCGCCGCCCAAGGGCACGCTCGCCGGCCCCATGCCCAAGGCCGAGAAGCGCACCTGCGACTACTGCGGGGCCCCGAGGGTCGGGGTGACCAACGGCATCAATCACTGCCGTGAGCACGCCAACGAGGCGATGGATGGGATCCAGCCGAGGGCAAGGGCGTGAACAGGCCACCCTACCGTCAGGCGAGAGTGCTCGCCACCCACGTCCTCGTGAACGACGATGGGAAGGTGGTGATGTTCCGCTACTGGGGATCACCGTGGCTGAGGAGCAGGCTCAGGCAGGACGTGCCCTGCTCCTCGTGCTCAAGCCCGCTCGAGAAGGGGCAGTACGCGCACAGGCCGATCGACAACAGCCTCTTCCGTGCTGACCGCCTGTGCATCGAGTGCGTTCAGAAGCTGTGCCAGCTTGAAGGAATCTCCCCATGAAAGAAATCATCGTGCTCTGCAATGTGCCACATAACATCACAGAGGGCAGTTGTGCCTTATGTGAACGCGACCGCGCGCTTGAAGATGCGCGCCGATACAGAACACTGCGGGCTATGGTGGGGGTTCTTAACGTCGAGATAGGGCGCATCACCGGCATTCCAGAACACGCTTTTACGAAAGCAACGCCAGAAGATATTCGCATTTTGTTAGATACGGAACTTGATCGGAAGTTTTATACCGAGAATAAGCCACGCGAACTAGGGGAGGACGAATGACCAAGCAATCAGATACGCCGCTGACGGATGCTGTGCGCCTGTCCTGTCAGTCTCTTGGCGGTCAGTACCTGTCCAGTTCGTGCCACATGGCGCTGAATCACGCAGAACGTCTTGAACGCGAACGCGCCAAGCTCGTGGAGGCGCTGCGTAGCCTAGTCCACGCAAGGCGGGATGGGCACTACCACGGAGAATGGGACAACGCCAATGAATTGCTACAAGAACTCGGGGAGAACGCATGACCAAGCGCACCGCTCGCTAAGGAGCTGGCGCAGATCGAGCAGTCCCGAAGTTCAACCTGAAAGGAGAGAAGCATGGACGAGAAACAGGCAGCCCAGACTGTGGGCGAGATGAGGGAGCAGCGCGCGCGGGATATGTCGGTGCCCGTGATGACCATCAGGGAGGCTGTGGAGCTGGCCCAGTGGCTTCGCAGGACCCCCGACGGGATCATCCCCCAGCACAAGGTCGAGCAGGCTATGGCGGCCCTTCTGGCCGCGCTGGAGGCGAGCCAGTGCTACCTGAAGGCCACCCTCGCCGGTGAGCAGACCTTCGTGCTCAGGCAGCGCGATCGTGCCGCTCCCGCGGCGATCTCGGTCTGGGCGATGGAGGCCCAGAAGCACGGCTGCAGCGACGACAAGACCGCGGAGGCGCACCGCATGGCCGCCAGCTGGGCCATGCAGCCCGACAGCGCCACCAAGTGGCCAGACTGATCCATGAGCGCCGCTCGCTCGAGGGGGACCTGCTCTCCTTCGAGCGGGATGGCGTGCTCTGGCGTCGTGGATCCGCACGACGTGATCACTGGTGCTCGATGGGTCACGAGAGGATCCTCCCGGGCGAGTACCTGTACCGATCGGTGCGAGCTCTCGCCGACCGCGGCAGCAAGCACGCGAACCTGCGCCTGTGCTGGTCCTGCGCCCAGTGGCTCACCGCCCCGGACAGCGATCTAGCCGAGTGCCCCAAGCCGGCGAGCGCGAGATGGATCAGCCCCATCTTGGACAGCGTGAGTGAAGACTCACTTACGAAATCTGCTTAACAGTCACTTAACCTCTTTCGCGTAAGTGGTTGCTTACATTTTTCTATCCATGCTACCGTCGGGCCGTGGTTCGGTGGTCGAGGGCGGTGCCAGCCGCCTCGGAAAGACGGATCTGGTGGGTCGGGCCGGAGCGCTGATACTCCGGCGGTTCTGGGGAAGAGGCCGGAACCTCTCCCGGTGGCGAGGAAGCTGAGGTGGGTGGCCGGGGGTCGTAGAGGGGGTCGGCGGGTGCGTGAGCGCCCTGCAGGCTCGAGCGAGGCGGCCGAGGAAGGTCAGTGACATGTTGGGCCGACGGTGCTGCTGCTCGGAGGGCCGGACCCCCCGGGTTGTTCCCGGTGAGTGGCTTGAAGACCTGTCCCCGGGAGCTACTCGAGAGCGCGTGCTGCTGCATCAGATCGGCCTTGTGTGCCTAGCGTGGCGGCGCGCGCTGCCGAGTAGTGAAGGGTTCCGCCAGCCACCCTCGAGAGCTGGCTCCTCAAGAAGGAGCTCCCCATGGAAGTCAAGAACCTGAGCTTGAAGGGCATCGCCTCCTACGCGATGGCCAACGGGCTGAAGTTGAAGGTGCTCAGCGTCAAGGGCAAGCTGGTCAGGCTCGCCGCGGTCAACGCGATGGGCGAGAAGCTCGCATACGCGAGCGGCTACAGGCTGGAAGGGGGTGCTGCATGATCGCGCGCGACTGGTGGAACCTGATCCTGATCCTGATCGCAGCGCTGATCGCGCAAGGCTCCTCGCTGATTCCCGCCGAGGCAGCCTGCTCCACGGACAGCGAGTGCGTGATGCTCTGCCCGGTCGACGAGATCGACTGCGACGGCGGCCCCGCGCCGGCACTGCTCGAGCTGGGCGGCGGCAAGGTGATGGACAAGAGCGGCACGGTGCGCAGCCCGCACCGGATCTGGATCTGAACCTCAACCTGAAGGAGAAGACGATGGCCAAGAACCTGTTGAAGTCCAAGTACTGGCGCTTCAGCTATGAGGAGAAGCCCAACCTCGGGCTGTGTGCCTACGGCTGGGGCGAGTACCCGCGCGGCTCGGTGCTGGCGGGGCAGCCCATGAAGGTGTTCCTCGAGAGCTTCGAGAGTCTCGAGGCGCTGCTCGCGAAGTACCCCTCGGCCAATGGTGGCGGCCGCTGGGTGGACCCGCAAGTCAACCTGAACCACCTCCCGGGCGAGGATGACCCGGCGGTGGGCGGCATGTGGCCCGACGACCTCGATCTCAAGGCGGCGGACGCGCGCCGGCTGTACTGATCTGAACCTCAACCTGAAGGAGAAGACGATGGCCAAGAACGCATTCGGCAAGTCCCGCAAGCCCGGCAACGCGTACGTGGTGCTCGGGGGCAACGGCTGGAAGTGGGAGATCCTCAAGCTCTACAAGAGCCCCGAGGCGAGCCTGAAGGATCCGTACGCCCGTGCCTTCTGCTACGTGCACGGCATCGAAGCCGAGTACGGCGACGTCTACCTGCGCGAGATCCCGGGCGCGATGGCGTGGCTGAACAGCATGGCGTACGCCGCCAACGCGGCGAAGGCGGCGGCATGATCGAAGTCAGGCTGCACAGCAAGAAAGGGGGCAGCTGATGCCGCACTGCCCGATGTGCAACGGGCCCGGCGCGAAGCTGGGCAACCTCGGTTGGATGCACTGGTTCCGGTGCATCGACTGCGGGTGGGACTTCTCGATCCCGAGCGACGCGCTCGCCGAGGAGCTGGACGACGCAGACTACGACGTGGAGGCCGCATGAAGCTGTACTACGTGACGCTGCAGGAGAAGATGAGAGAGCGCGAGCATAAGCGCTGGCAGCACAAGCTGGTCGTGATGGCCGAGAGCGATGTGGGCGCTATCGCCGCCGCGCGCGATGCGGACCCGCACTACTTCAACAACCTGCACTGGTGTCAGGTGGAAGAGGTGGGGCGCGATGCCGTGAAGCTGAACATGGTGAAGGTGCCGGCATGAAGAACCCGACGAGAACACCGCTGCCGTTCAAGTCTGAGTTTGGCGAAGGCCGCGCCCACATTGTTAGCGATGGGCAAGACATTGCGACCATCTGCCGGATGCACGGCGACAAGTCGGCGCAGATGGAATTTGACCTCGCCGCCTACATCGCCCACGCCTGCAACGCCTACCCGCGATTAGTGTCCGCTTTGCGTGACGCACGCATGCGCCTTTGGCAATGGGATTCGCACCCATCGTCGAGAGCCGTCCCAGAGATCGATGCCCTTCTGCGCGAACTGGGCGAGGAGTAGACCATGAGCCTGTACGACAGGATCCGCTCGCCGGATCCGTACGTGCGCCTGTTCGCGCTGCTCGAGGTGGCGCAGATGCGGCAGAAGGCCGCAATGGCGGATGAGCTGGCCAACGCGCTGCAGTCCCAGCTGCAGGACGTGGTCGAGCTGCGCGCGAAGCTGCCGATCGAAAAGTGCGGGCCGGCGGACAGGTGGCATGCCGCCTGTTCCGTGCTCGTTAAGTTCAACCTGACCAAGGAGGTGTGACCATGCTGAAGATGTCCGAACTGCGCGCCCGCGTGCGCGAGGATGTGCTGCGCCACAAGCGTGAAGCGTCGATGTGCGGCAAGAACGCGCGCATCGGCCTGAAGGAGCTGTCCAAGCTGCTGCCGGCGATCAAGCGTGCCAAGCTCTACCCCAGCATCTTCGCCGGGGTGAGCGGGCGCGTCTACGTGTCCGTCAGCTACCCCGTCAAGTCGTTCAAGGATCCCGGGCTGGTGCGCCTGCTCGAGAGCGCGATCAACGTGCTCGGCGAGAGCGGGATCGCTTCGCAGGACTACGCCGACATGGGCCTGCGCGAGTACAAGATCAACGGTGCGCAGTGCCGGCTCGAGGTGAACGCGAGGCTGGACGGCGAAGGCACCCCGCTCTGCCGCCGCATCAAGGTCGGCGAGGAGAGGGTCGTTGTCGAGAAGTACGAGTTCCGCTGCGACTGACGGAGGTGACTGTGGCGATGACGAAGAAGTACTACGAGCTGGTGGCGAGCGCCTTCGCAGAACAGATGGAGCTCAAGGCGGATCCCAAGAGGGTGGAGATGATGAAGATCCTCGCCTTCAGCCTCTCGGAGAAGTTTGCGGCCGACAATCCGAGGTTCGACCGTGTGCGCTTCCTCGAGTCGTGCAGGGTGCGGCTATGAGCAGCGGCAACCAGTACATCGGCCGCAAGGCGCGCCTGCTCAGGTGCCTGCACTTGGCGCGCATCTTCCTCGCTGCCGGCATGGTGGAGAACGCGCGCCGGCTGTTGAAGACCTATCGCAACCAGTACCGACTGGCCCCGGCGAGCACCAAGCGTCGGTGGCGCAGCGGCAACTGAAAGGAGGTGTATATGCACTACGAGAAGCGAAGCGTGGAGCGCCAGCGCGTGCGCCACGGGCAGATCGAGCACGAGTTCTATGGCCCGCCCCGGTGGGTCAGCGAGCAGATCTCGGCGCTGCTCAAGGCGAAGCCCTACGAGGGCTACGGCACGCGCATCGTGCGCGACGAGATGGACGGGATGCGGAACCGGCTCGTCGTGCTCAAGCGCAGCGCGAGCTGCGAATGAGTTACCCGTCCATGGAGCAGGTGGAGGCGGCGAGCCACGAGCAGCTGTGCCGCTGGTGGCGATTCCTCCCGAGCCCGGGCTACGAGCAGTTGGGCGAGCCCGACTTCGAGCAGGTGCTCGAGGAGGAGGCCGCCGTCATGAACCGAATCGACGCCCGGCTGAAGGAGCTGGGTGGATTCACTCCCGAGATCAGCAAGCTGATCGGCTGGGAGAAACCATGGAGGTGAGCATGGCACTGAAGGTAGTGTACGCCGAGGGCAAGCACCGCATCGACACGGAACGCAAGCTGATCAACCTCGTCATCCGCGCAGTGCAGTCCGGTCGTCTGTTGGACATGACGATCTACGACGACCGCGGCGGCAATGGCGGGTTCGTGGTTCGCCTGCGGTCCATCGACGGCGCGCCGCTCTGATGGCGACGAAGAGCATTCGCCCGGTGACGCGCGAGTCCAGCGCGTTCGTCCGGGAGCGAGGGTTGCGGCCGCTCATGGTCACGATCCACGACAGCCTTCTCCTGCTGCGCCCGAAAGGGCTGCGGCGCGAGGAGGTACTGGACTTGAGTGCCGCCTACAGCGTGGCGGTGAAGACGCGGGTGCAGCGCGAGCGATGGGAGCGAGCGCAGGCCCGCAAGGCAAAGCGGAAAGGAGGTTGATAGCATGGAAGTCAAGTCGAACCGTGAGCGCGTCATTCAGGCGCTGAAGGAATCGCCGCAGCCGATGGGCCTGCGTGACGTCATGGCCGCGACTGGTCTGCGGCGCGCGGTGGTGACGGGGTGCTTGTACCGTCTGCGCGACGTGGGTTGTGTCGAGGTGCAGCTGACGCAGGCGGGCTATTCCCAGTTCAAGTTCACCGGGAAGGAAGACCGCAGCAACACGCGCATCCTGCAGAGCCCGCGCAAACGTCCGCGCAAGTCGAAAGACAACGACATGGGCGTGGAGCTGATGGTGCGGGTGCTGGACTCGAAGGGCCAGATCCTCGAGCTGACGCTGGCTCAGGCCCTCGAGGTGGAGAAGCAGCTGTCGGCGCTGCGCAAGCAGATCGGCGCTGCACTCTAGTAGGCGTGGCACCCGGGCGGGCATCCGCTCGCCCGGGAATCTTTCAAGGAGCAACGCATGAAACAGGGTATGAGCATCACCGATCTGGCCAAGGAGCTGGAGCGGCAGGCGAAGGCGAAGCGCGACTACGTGGCCAACACCACGGCGCTCGCGCTCGCGGACGACGCCAAGACGATCGGCGTGCAGGGCAACGGCAACTACGTGCTGGGCGAGCACGCCCGGCGGCAGCTCGCCGACAAGCTGGGCATTCCCTTCGCGTACTTCGACCGCATGAGCGGCGCGCACCCGGACATCATCGCCCGGGACGTGAACGCGCTCTTCCAGCGCGAGCCGGCCACGCACATGGTGCGGACGCTGGATGGCAAGGTCCGCGCGTTCCTGTCCGATCGCTACCGCCCGCTCGACAACTTCGACTTCGCGGACGCGGTGCTGCCGGTGCTCACCGAGGCCGGCGTCGTGGTCGAGAGCTGCAACGTGACCGAAACCAAGCTCTACATCAAGTTGCGGATGCCGTGGCTCGATCGCGAGCTGCCGGTCCCGGAGGGCCTGAAGATGGGTCAGGGGCACAACTGGTTCGTGCGCAAGATCGAGGCCGCGCTCACTCTGTCCAACTCCGAAGTCGGCGCGGGCGCGCTGTCGATCAGCCCGGGGATCTTCGAGAAGATGTGCACCAACCTCTCGGTCTTCAAAGACGAGGGCTTCGGCCGGATGCACATCGGCAAGAAGAACGTTAACGAGGACGACGATATCGTGAAGTACCTGAGCAACGAGGCGCGCACGGCGGACGATCGCGCGGTGTGGCTGAAGGTGCGCGACGTGGTCAAGGCGGCGATGGATGGACGGGTCATGGACTCGATCGTCGAGCGCCTGAACGCGGCGCGTGGCGACATCATCACCGGCGACCCGGTCAAGGTGGTGGAAGTCTTCTCCAAGAAGCAGGGCCTCAACGAGTCCGAGAAGGGCGGCCTGCTGCGCCACCTCGTGGGCTCTGGCGAGATGTCCCGCTACGGTCTGCAGTGGGCCGTGACGCGCCTCGCCGGTGACGTCGAGAGCTACGATCGCGCGAGCGAGCTGGAGCGCCTCGGCGGGCAGGTGATCGAGCTGGCGGCCAACGACTGGAAGGTCTTGGCCGAAGCGGCGTGAGGTAGCACCCGGGCCCGGTCATTCGGGCCCGGTTTTTTCAGGAGGTGTCATGGAAGATCTGATGCAACAAGCGAAGCAGATGCAGGCCCTCGTCAACAGCGGCGACGCGTGGCGTCTCGAGGGCAGCGTCGGTCGTGCCTGCATGGCGGCGCTCGAGAGTGGGGACATCATGCTCGGGCCCGAAGGCGTGAAAGACTACTGGGGCAACTACGTGCCCAGCAGGTACGAGGTGAAGGCCGGCACCAAGGGCAGCCGCGAGCTGGTCGTGCAATCCCACGGGGAGGAGTACGCTCTCGAGCTGGAGGCTGCATGAACTTCGAGGACAAGCTGATCAAGGCGGTGCTCGAGGAGCGCACCGCGCTCATCGCTGCGCATGGTGAGCCGGCGGTGAAGATCGCGGCCCTGCTCTCTCAGGGAACGACCATCGCCCAGCTTCTGGCCGGCGCGGACAGGAACAACCTCGAGGAGGTGAAGGCGAAGGCGATCGAGCATCTGCTATCCCTGACGAAGAGCATGACGGGATGGCTGTGCGACATCACCAACTGCAACTCCGCCAACGTCATCGAGATCGCCAAGAAGATCGACGCGTCAGCGGAACGATTCGCCGAGGAGGCGATGAGAAGGACGTTCCAAGTGATCGACGGCGGCAAGTCAGGCAAGCACTAGAGCTGCCAGATCTTCACCTCAGCGGAGCCAAGACGGTCACGGGGCGGGAACTTCACCGCCCCGATGGCCACCACCTGCGAATCATCAATCCACGCCACACCGTTCATCGCGTCAAGCAGGATCTTGAGCGCGTTGTCCACGTCACGCTTCTGTCCATCGGCAGGCTGAAAGAGGTTCACCATGATCGTGACCGGTCCCGTCAGCCTGATCCCTCCCGAGGCCTTGTAGGCCCACCCAGCATCGACCGCCCACTTCTTGGCCGACGCTGTCTTCCTCACCCCACCGTTCACCTTCGACCTGTAGATCCTGTTCAGGCTCGGCGGGTACGGCAGGGTGAACGTCACCTTGGGTGCACCCAGCACTCTATCTTGCCACCCAGTACTTCCCCCTCTCCATCCAGCTTGTGCTGTAGAAGCACCGCTCTCTCCCCGTAGACCGGCCTTCCATGCATCCACATCACGCATGGGAGTACGTCATCAGGCGGTCTGCCAATTCCGGCGAGAAAGGCTCCAGCAAAAACGCCGAGCGCGAAAAAAAGACCACTGGTTCCACGTCCTGCTCGTCTCCCCTGTCTTTCCTCCCTCCGATCCCGGGCTCCATCCTCACGCTTCTGAGATCGCATACCCCCACCTCCCTCTTGTCGGTCCATGCAACAACCAGCACGGGCATGAAGGCGCTCGTCGCTGCCATCACGAGCATCGTGGTCGCCTTGTGCAGCGACAGCATGTACCGATCGTATGCTCTCTGCCGGATCTTCACCTCTACCAGCCAGTGCTCGCGCACGTTCTCACCCATCGGCTGGAACACCCAGTCGCATGGGTAGTACCGTGGCGTGCGGTGCGGGATCATCAGCCGCGGCGTTGCAACAGCGAGAGCAACCTCGCGCTCTCGAGCGCGATCGGCGCTCGTCTCGTAGGATGGTCTCACTGGCGCAGCCTGATGGACATGCCGAGGGCGTCGGCCACCTCCAGCACCTTGGAGAACCGCGGCTCCTTGTCCTGACCGGCGGCGAATGCAACGATCCACCTGTAGGTCATCGGCGTGTTCGCGTTCAACTCGAGCACCTTGCGCAGGACCGCAGCGTAGGCACCGTTCTGGCGCAGCTTGTTCCTCACCGTGTTGGTGATGTGCGCGACCTCCTCTGGCCGGGTTTGCATTTTCCTGTCCGTCTGCGATAGAATCCTAACCCTACGTCCACGGAGGAGGACCTGTCAATGCCACTGACTTTGGAGCAGCTGAAGGCGAGGATGGCCGGCATCGGAGGTAGCGATGCAGCTGCTGTGCTTGGCCTGCGCAGCGCTCGCTGCACAGCTCTCGAGGTGTACAGGTCCAAGGTGCAGGAGCCGGTCCCGGAAGAAGCCCCGGATGGGCCGCGCGTGTGGGGCAACCTGCTCGAGGATGCGATCGCCAAGCACTACGCGAAGCAGCACGATCTCATGCTCTTCACTCCCGGCACGATGGTGCGGGCTGGAATGCCAGCAGTCGCGACCGTCGACAGGATTGTCGACATGGGCTCGAGGCCGCTCGACCCGGAGCGCGCGCTGGAGATCAAGACGTCGGATCGTTCGCTCGCGTGGCGCTGGGGCCCGTCTGGCGGTGACCATCTGCCAGAAGAGTACTGGGTGCAGGTGCAGCACTACTACGCTGTCATCCCGACGCTGGTGCGTATCGACGTCGCCTGCCTGATCGGCGGCAACGACTACCGCGAGTACAAGGTCTCGAAGGACGAGAGCTTCTGTCGTGATCTGCTCGAGGCCGAGCGCGCATGGTGGGAGCGGCATGTGATCCCTCGGTTTCCTCCAGATGCGACCGAGGCAGATCTTCCAACCCTGAAGAAGCTCTACCCCGGCACCGACGGCAGTACGATCGAGCTTCCTGTTGCAGCTCAAGCGTGGCACGCTGTTCGTGAGGATGCCATGGCCCAGATCAGAGACCTGAATACCGTGAGCGATGTCGCCATGGCGAACATCCTGCGCGCGATGGGCAACGCAGCGATCGGCCTGCTTCCCGGTGGTGTGCGCTACGAGAGAAAGCTGATCAAGAAGAAGGCGTACAGCGTCGGTGACGTCGAGTACATGGACACGCGGTCCATCAAGGGCCGCGCGCGCCAATGAGCGAGCGCGAGCAGAGGGCGGTGGAATTGCTGCGTCAAGCGCATTGTCCTAATTGCGATGGTAGCGGCGTGTACGCAGTCCATCATCCGACTACCGGAGAGGCTATGCCAGAGCAGTGCCAATGGTGCTGGGAGCGCGATTCTATCCTCGGAGACCACCATGCCTAAGCGCAAGCGGCTGTTCGCTATACAAGCGTATGGCACCTACGGTGGTGGGTGGGCATTAGTGTTCGCGGTGGATGAGGCGAGAGCAAGGAAAATAGCTTCTACGATTAAAGATTCAATTTGGTTTACGAGATACGACGACCCTAGCGAAGTCGTTGAGTTGGCCCTCGATGGAGAGGGCCTGCTTTATCACTATGAAACTGGCGAATAACGCCGCCCGGAGGCTCCATGCCCGCTAACCCCATGACCGCGAGAGAGGCCGTGCTGAAGGCGGCGGAGATTGCTCGGCAGACAGCTCGTTGTCCGCGTAATGCCGTCGGTGTTGCGCGTGACGAGACATCTGGCTGGTTCAGCGCCGATCAGTACCGCGAAGAAGGCGCAGATGCTGTCGCTGATGCTCTCAGCGCCTTTGCAGACACCCTCCCCGAAGGGCCGCAGACAGAGCGAGACGCGGTGGTGCCGGAGGGGTGCATCGAGTGTATGCATGAAGCGTCCGACATTCTTGAAGGGGTACGTCCGATGCGTGGTCCAATCGTGGACGAACTGTGGGGCTTCTCGCTTATGCTGCGCGACCTCGCCGCCGCCCCTGCCGCAGCCATGTCCGCCGACAGCGACCGGGCGAAGCTGGAAGAAGGGCCGCAGACAGAGCGAGACGCGGCTAGGTACAGGTGGCTGCAACGGCGCGTCGATATTTATGGCTTCCTAAACATGCCAGATGACATACTGGATGCTTTCTACGACTTCGATGGCAACAAGCTGGATCAGGCCATCGACGCAGCCATGTCCGCCGACAGCGACCGGGCGAAGCTGGAAGAAGGGCCGCAGGCAGAGCGAGACGCGGCCAAGGGAATCAAGGAACTCGACCTCGACGGACTTGAGCTAACTCCGGGGACAACGCTCATAGGCAAGGCCACGAAACATGACGGCGAGTGGCGCTGCTTAGCGAATTGGCATGGCTCTATGGTCGTTGTGGCGCTGAACATTACTGCCGCCGACAGCGACCGGGCGAAGAACAAGTGAAGCCGGTTCCTGCTGGCCTGACATTCGAGCAAGCGCTGCTGCGCGGCTATATCGGCCGCATCGAGCATCGCGGCTACCGCGAGTGGATCAAGACGCTGCCATGCGACACGTGCGGTCGCGCCGGGCCGAGCGATCCGAGCCACTTCAACGGCTTCAAAGGCATGGGCACCAAGTCGCCTGACTGGTGGTGCATTCCGCAGTGCCGCAGGTGCCACGAGGAGTACGAGCGCTATGGCGACGCGCTCTGGCGCGCGAATGGGACCTTCGTGGCGCGCGCCGCGCTGTACCTGCTGCGCGCGATCGTCGAAGGTAAACTGATCTGGAAAGGAGAGGCACATGGACCAAGAGCAGCAAAGCGCTGAACTGGTGGTGGTGGAACCCTCGGCTCTGGAGGCGCTCAACAGGGCAGAGATCGACACGCTGATCACGACCGCGAAGAGGTACCCGCGCTCGATCACCGAGTTCAGGAAGCGCTGCAACGATCTCGCCACGCTCGATTCCTTCATCGCCGCCGAGTGCACCTACAAGCTCAAGCGTGGCGGCAAGGAGATCGTCGGCCCGACCGCTCGCTTCGCCGAGATCGTCGCTCACAGCTGGGGAAACTGCCGTGCCGGCGCGCGCGTGATCAGCGTTGGAGAGAGGATGATCACCGCGCAAGGCTACTTCGCTGACCTCGAGGCGAACGTGGCCATCCAGTACGAGGTGCAGAGGCGCATCACCAACAAGGACGGCGAGCGCTTCAACGACGACATGATCGGCGTGACCGGCAATGCCGCCTGCTCCATCGCGCTCAGGAACGCTGTCCTGAAGGGCGTTCCCAAGGCGATCTGGAACCCGATGTGGGAGCGCTCGAGGCAGGCCGCGAAGGGCGACATCTCCACGCTGATCGACAGGCGCAACGCGGCATTCGATCAGCTGGCCAAGATGGGCGTGCAGGCCGATCGCGTCTTCAACGCTCTCGGCGTGGGCGGGCCTGCCGACATCGGTCTGGATGAGTTGGTCGAGCTGAACCAGCTGATCACCGCGATCAACGAGGGCGACCAGTCCATCGACGACGCGTTCCCGCAGGTCACCGTCGCCCCTCGCCGGGCGGAGGCCAAGACCGCCGAGAAGAGCGCGAAGGAACTGGCCGCGGAAGCCGCCTGTGGGAAGGAGTAGCGCGAACAACTGCGGCTGGATCATATGCCTCGAGCGCAAGGGCCCGAAGGGTGGTCGCTCGACCGTAGATCTGAGCGGAGTGCTGGTGACGCAGTCCGGCGCGCTGCAGATGTTGGAGCTCCTGCGTAGGCAAGGCCACGACGGTGCGTACGTGGCCGATGCCATGGACAAATCGCGCACCAGAATCACTACCCAAGGATGGATCACATGAGCAAGAGAATCTACGTCGTCGAGGTCAACCTCAGCGTGCTGCACGGCTACGCGCAGGAGGAAGGTGCCAAGCCCGCCACCTTCCGTCGGCTGGTGAATGCCTCCACGCCGGCCGCGGCGGAGCGCGCGATCTACGGCAAGGCGATCAACGCCCGCTACGCCGAGCAGGCGGACCTGCTGGACGTGTCCTCCTCGGACATCGTGCAGGCATGAGCTTCAGGTACGGGCCAGCACCAATGCCGGACGGGGAGGTCCTCGCCCGGCTGTCGGAAGGCTGGACCCTGCGCATGAACAGGGGGGTCCTGTACTTCGGGATCTTCCTGTGCCATGGGCGGGAGAGGCTGGCCATCAATCGGCCATGCTTCAGCCGGCTACGGCAGGCCGGGCTGATCAGGTACGTCAGGCCAGCCACCGCCAAGCTGACTCCGGCCGGTATCAAGGCAGCCGGCGAATGGCGCTCCCAGAACCCAGCCGGAGGCGCAGGAGAGGCGCTGGCCGAACGGGCGGTGGGCTAGACCTTGCCGGCCTTGCGCTCGCTGGAGCGCATCTGGGCCACGCCCAGCAGGGTTCCGAGCACGCCCAACGCTTCCGTGGTGTCCAGAGGCGGCAGGTCCGGCACGTCCGGCACCCCGGCCACCTTCAGGCACCACGGCAGCAGCGCCCTGAGCGCCGGGTAGATCAGGGCCAGACAGACCGCCGCCCAGCCGGCGAATGGACGCCAGCCGCCCTTGAAGATGCCGGCCTGACCGGCCTCGATCTTGTTGACCTCGATCTGGCCCTTGGCGAGCTCTGTCTCGGAGGCGAGCTGTGCCTTGGCCAGATCCACCTCGAGCGCCCTCAGGGCCACCAGCTGCTCACCGGTCATGTTCCCCATGGCCACGGCAGTCTGCTCCGGGGTGGCGTCCGCGCCCAGACCGAGGGATGCTGCGACCGCCTTGCCGATCATCGCCCCTGCAGGCCCGCCAACCGCCCCGCCAAGCAGTGGCAGGCCGATCTTCGCGAGCTGTCCGCCGATCGTCTTCCAGTCCATCGTGCCCCCTCAGTAGTCGAACGTGGTCTGCGGCATCCCGATCAGCGTGCGCAGATCGGCGTGCAGGAAGCCCTTCTTCGCGTTCCAGCCGATCGAGAAGCCGCGACGCCAGAGCACGACGAAGAGTCGTCCCCTATAGGCACCATCCACGGCCGCGATGTCAGCGGCTAGGCACCCCTGCTGACCCTTGTCGGCGTGGTAAGGCTCGTCGCAGACGTGCAGGGATCTCGGATGGCCACCGAGCTGAGCGTTGTAGGCCTTGCACCGACAGCCGCTCGTGATCTTCATCGGCTCGGAGAATTCGTGCCGCGCGAGCTGCAGCGTCTCGATGAAGCCCGGGTGCAGCTTGAGCACGCCGCAGTGGCTGCACCTGAACTCCGCCTCACTGAAGCTGGATGAGAGCATCACTTCGCCTTGCCTTTCTGGAGGTCACGCAGGTACCTGACGCGATCTCGTAGATAGTTCAGCTGGTTGATCTCCTCCGGCGTGAGCTTGCCCTTGCGCTCGAGGAACGCGATCTGGGCAACGAGCTGCGCGATCTGGTCGTCAAGCACGGACGCGACCTGCAGGCGCAGCACCTGCACCTGCTCGACAGGAGCGAACGTGCCGTGCAGGTATTCGTGCCCGGCCCAGCCACCACCCGTGAGCGTGCCAGCCGCCGCCACGCTCGCCGCCACAGCCTTCAGTTCCATGATCATTTCCCGGTGGCCGCCAGCCTGCGGTTCATCTCCTTCAGCTCGTCGTTGATCTTCTCGAGTGATCGAATGATCTGATCCCTGTAGTCCTTGATGTCCTCACCGTTTCGTTTCACCCCGGCGACCAAGGAGACGATCTCGGCATCCTGCCGTGCGTCAGTCCTCTCCTGCGCGATGGCCCATGCGATCACTCCCGCAGCGAACCCGAGCGTGGTGATCGCGTTGGCGATCGCCACGACTGGTGCGATGCGATAGATCGCACGCCTTTCCATGGCGTCAATGTCTTCGCTCATCTGCCGAGCGCAGCCGCATAGTCCTTGACTTCCTGTGGCGCGCCAGCGTCCTGAAGTGCGGCATTCAGCCGCTCCTCTTCAAGAGCGCGAATGGCGGCGGCACGCTTCGCGGCGAGCTCGAGTGCTGCGAGCTCTTCCGGCGTCGGTGGGGGTGGGGGCGGAGGCGGCTCGGCCTCGATGCTGTAGGGCTCGTTCGTGCGCGCCAGACGTTCGATGAGCGGATTCTCCCTCGGCGCAGGCGCGCCAGCGGTCTTGGCGTGATCCGCGAGCGCCTGCTTGAAGGCATCCACGCGAGCGTCGATCTGCGCGCGCAGCTCCGCGTTGGTGCCCTTGAATGTGCCTCTTGCTACCTCGAACATTTCCCCCTCCTCAGTAGACGATTACCTTGGTCACGACCATCGAAGGTTGCATCACGTTGAACGCATTGCCGCTGCCATTGTTGTCGGTGCTCCAGTTATGGATCCCGTCAGACGTGTCGGCAATGTTCTGCGGTCGCGAACCGCCGCCGACGTTTCCGCCGCCAGCAGTGTTGTGCGCGTGCAAAGCAGTTTCGGAGACGGTCGGGGTATGCGCTTCCTCGCCGCCTGTGTTGCCCACAGCGTTGCCAAGCGTGCCGGTGCCGGTGCCGCCAGACCCGACGTTGACCCTGCGCCGCGTGTCCGGCAGTCCGAACGTGGTGGATCCGTCGCCAACGCCATGGGTCGTGCCGATCTCCCTGAAGAGGGCGGCATAGGTGGTGCGGCTGACGTTGGACCCGTCCTCTGCGAGCGTGCCGTCCGGGACCGTGCCTCCCATGTGATCCAAGTGCGTGCCGGCCGGGAGCTGCTTGAAGGTGCAGCGCCAGCGACCGGTAGTCACGTCGTACGCGACCTTCATGGAGTGCTCGCCGGAAAGGACGTGCCCGAACGCGAACCTGTTGGCGGCCGTGGAGCCGGAGCTCTGGAACGCGATGACGATCGGGTACTCGCCGACGTTGTGCAAGGTCAGCTCCCTGCCATCGGTACCGCCGGCAATGCCGGTGATGGTCCTGCGCGCGTCCGAATGGATCCTCAGCGCGCCCGCGGTGGACAGGCCGCTCGGGTTGTAGTCGTTCTGGTCGGCCGTGATCTGCGACGGGCTGATCGTCTGCAGCGGCGTCGTCGTGATCGCGTAGAACGGGTTGGCGAGGATGTACTTGTCGGAGCTGGTGTCGTAGTAGCAGATGGCGCGCGCGCCAGCGGCCGGGATGTCTCCCGCGTACAGAACCGCACCGTCCGGCCTGACGATGGTCTTGGCACCGGTGCCGTCGACGTTGAGCGTCGGCGTGCTCGTCGTATTCGCGCCTGATGCCTCGAACACGACCGGAAGATTGTTCGTGAGCCCGGAGACGGTAGGGGTGAGCGCAACCGTGATCACGTCCGGCGTGCCTGCAGCGGTAGCGACGTTGGCCACGCCCTGCTGCGCCTCCGCCTTCGACTGGACCGAGAGGTTGGTTCTTGCGGTGGCGACGTTCGACAGGTCGCTCAGGTTGGATGCCTTCTTCGCGGACTCGCTGTCCACCTCGGCGATCGCGGCCTGCACGTTGGTGGCTGCGACGCCACCGGTCGGGCTGAAGCTGACGCCGGAGGCTGAGAAGTTGGTCGTGTCGAAGATGGCGACCCACTTGTCGGCCGCGAGGTCTGTGGCGAACGTGCCGCTCGTGTGCGCTACCGCGCAGACGTAGGTGCCGGTGCCTTCGGTGACGATCTCTCCGACCGCGTAGGCGGTGGCCGTGAGCCAGCCCAGCGGGTCGTGGATGGTGAAGCCACCGCTGCCCATCAAGGCGAGAACCTCGGCGGACAGGGTGTGCAGCCTGACCGAGTTGTCGATCAGCAGTCCATCATCCCTTTGCAGGGCCGAGAGATTGACTAGGGTCTCGCTCAGGGTGAGGGCGATCGCGTCCAGCTCGGCGTCCAGCCCGTCCGTCCTGACGGTGGATCGACCCGATACCGCATTCACCTCGTCTTGGGAGAAGTCGTAGAGCCTGCTGTACGGGGTGGGCTGCATTATCTGTTCTCCTCTGCTGCGGCATTGTAGGCCTCGAGGGCTCGCTGGAAAAGCCGGCTCCTCTCCTCGCGGATCTCGCGCTTCGCGCGCTCCCTCTCGTCGATCGGGAGTTCACTCGTGCCGCGCAGCTCCTTACCAAAGGCGGTGCGCCCTTTCTTGAAGCTGGTCTTGCCTGCCGCCTTGGCGAACTCGACCAGAGGCAGGTTCTCTTCCTCGAGCTGCTCCGCCCGCTCGCTGTCACCCGACTTGCGCAGAGCCTTGATCCTCGCCGCGATCGGGTCCGCCTTCTCCTTCAGCCTGTAGAACTTGGCCTCGATCCCGCGCTCGTCGATCTCACCGTAGAACTTGCCCACGAAGGGCACGCGCGAGGCAGGCATCGGCAGCGGCTCCTTGCCGGTCACCTTCTCGGCGAGATGCTTGCCGAACTCGGTCATGCCGAGCGTGAACGTGCCCACCCCGCCGGTCATGGTGGCGAAGGCGTGCTCGATGTGCGCCGGGTACAGGTCCAGCCAGCCGGGCTCGAGAGGGCCGCCTCCGCTGATCCTGTTGAGCCAGCCGGCCAGATCCTTCGCGGTCTCGCTGGTGCTGGTGAAGTACAGCTGGCTGCGCGGCAGGGCCTTGGCGAACTCCTTCTCAGGCACCATCGGCGTGCCAGTGAACCTCTTGTTCTCGGCCATCTGCACGAAAGGATCGGCAATGGTCGGGGCGATGAACTGGTTGAAGGTGCCGGCCTGACCGAGCGGGGCGAACGCATCGATCAGCACGTTGCCCATGTCCGCGGCCAGCTCGAGTGGCGAGCGTCGCTCGATGACCAGCTTGTTCTTGCTGGCGCTGAGGATGCCCTCCATCACCAGACGACCGAGCGCCGGGAAGATGTTCATGCCGTAGGGGAGCGGCATCTTGACGTAGGTGGGCTTGCCCTCCTTGTTCTTGCCGCCGGTCATCAGGATCCAGTTGCGCTGCTTCTCCCAGTCCGAGAGCAGCTCGTATGGATTGTTGCCGGCTTCGTCCCTGTCGGCGTCGCCGATCATCCTGTTGATCAGCTCCATTGCCGCGCCGAGCGCGGTCATCATGGACACGATCGCCCACGCCCTGCGGCTGGTGGCGAGCCCCTGCATCATGCGCGCCGTGCCTTGGACGTTCGCGTTGAAGAACATGAACCATGCGTTCGTCGCGCTCGACCTGTTGCCCTTCCTGTTGAAGTTGACGGTCAGGTTCTTGGCGATGCTCGCGGACTCGCGCTCGCTCAGTCCCTGCTCGCGCGCGACCACGTAGGTGGACAGGCGAACAGCGTTCTCGACGATGGAGTTGGTCTTCTGGATGACGTCAGCGGACCACTCGGCCCACACGCGCGGATCCTTCTTGGGCCTGCCGGCCGCGTCGATCATGCTCCCGATCTCGGCCTGACGATCCCGCAGGCTGTCGAACACGTCCATCCACCCGGTCTTGCCGCCGGCCTGCTCGTATTCCCTGTACCACTGGGCCCAGCGTGAGTTGCCGTCCCTGAACTCGGCATCGATCATGCCGGCAAGGGATGACGGGATCCTCGAGAAGACCTTCCCGGTCTGCCCCCTGAGGGGCGTGCTTTGCAGGTTCACGCCCGCGGTCTGCACGTCGCGCACGAAGTTGGTGGCCCAGAAGAGCGGATTCCATTGCGTCGCGAGGTTGGCGAAGTAGCGGCTCACCTTGTTCACGACCTTGGTCATGCCGGCAAGGCGAACCACGTCGAGGTTCTGCATGGCGCGCGAGAGCCTGATCGCGCGCTCGTTGTTCTCGTTGAAGGCGAGGATCCTCTCGCGCACGTTCCCGCTCTGGTCCACGTCCTTCACGACGAACACGTCGGGACGGTTGAAGTACATCGGGTCGATCGAGTTGACCACGAGACCTGTGCGCGGATCGATCCTGTTGGAGCGCGGCGGGCTGTCCACCTTCCAGAAGTCCGGGTTCGGGAACTCCTCGGCCAGCTTGATCAGGTCGCGACCGACCTTCGCTTTCTCGGCGCGGATGATGGCGCGCTCTCTTGCCCAGACGACCGCGGCGACGATGTCGGTGGCGGCGCGCGTGCTCGACCCGACCCTGCGCTTGGACTCCTCGCCGCGCACCTTGAATCCGGTGCCGGTGCCGGGCGCGTCCTGATCCTCACGATAGAGCGGGACGTAGTGCTTGTAGGTCGCCTCCCACGTATTCACCGTGGACTGCTCGAGGAGGCCCTCGCGCACGAGCAGATCGCGCGTTCCCTTGGTGATGCCGTCGATCTCTCGCGCGAGCGCCTGCAGCTTGGCGAGCTTGCCGGCGTTCCTGAAGTCGTCCATGACCTGCTTGGCGCGCGCGTCGCTCATGCCGGACAGGTCGGTGGCACCGCTCGGGTTTACCTTCGTGAGCTGCCTGTTCGCCTCAGGCGCGTGCCGCGCCCACAGGAACATGCCCAGATCGTCGGCGTCGACGCCCTCGTCGGCCATGCGCTTGAACAGCGGGCGCAGTTCCTCGCGCTCGAACTTCTTGGTGAGGGAGCTGACGCGACCGTGATAGAGCTCCTCGGTCAGGTATGGCCGGGTGTCGCTCTTGATGATGCCGCCGGCCTGCTCGATCGCCTGCTCGACGCGCTTCAGGTCGATGACCTTGTTCTGCATCTCCCGGGCGATCATGTCGAACACGCCCGGTTGCTCGACGTTCCAGCCTACGGCAGGGGCTCCGCGTTGAGCGACTCCTCCAGCGACCGTTCCGCCGCCGGCACCGCCCGGCTGCGCTCCACCTCGGAGTGCCACTCCGGCACTGGGCGGCCCTCGCGCAGCGATCGCTCGAGCTTCTCCACCAGCTCTCCCATACCCAGCACGGACGCTCGGCGCGCGACGTGCACCGGCACCCGGGACTTGAAGCGCTTGCCGTAGTCTGTCACGAGCCTCGGCAAGCTGCTCAGCTGCTGATCCGTCGCTCTCTTCGCCATAGACGTCCTCCATCAGACGATACCACTTCGGCAGCCACTTGCGCATCGTGCCCTTGTTGGTGAAGTACAAGCCGTGCATCTGGGCGAACGTCTCGAACTTGATCTGCGACGCCCTCGCCATGTTGTCCCAGTGCAGCGGATACGCCAGCAGCTCGACCAGACCGCGCGGCGTTTCCTTGCCCTTGAAGACGGCGCGCGCTTCCTGCATCAGGTCACCATCCTCTTCCAGCCTTGGGCTCTTCAGCGAGAACGACTCGTAGCTGCCGAGCCCGTCCCACTTCACCAAGTCGAGAACGTGTCCGAGCTCGTGGGCGACGATATGGCGCACGTAGGTCAGCGCCTGCGGATCGTTGAAGTAGGCTTGGGTGAGCCAGTCCTCGCGAACACCGATCGCGGTGCCGCCGGTGAGCATCATTGCGTCACAACCGGTGCCCTTGATGGTGACCCACGTATCCACCGACTCAGGCAGGAACTTTGGCATTCCAGCATCCTGCAGATCCTGCAGAGCTCCAGCCACTCGTTGCGCGTGCCCCGGGTGCATGTCCTGCACATTCCCATAGCTCACCGCTTTGGGCATCTGCTTTTGCAGCTGGGCATTCACGCGCGTGCTGACCATGCCCATACCGGACGGGCTCGCCGCCTTCGTGGTGACCTTGCCGTAGCCGGGGCCCCTGCCGGGAACGCCCGCTACTGCGGCTTGCTCGAGCCCTCCTCCTCGTACTCGGCCCGCAGGTTCTTCACCATGGACTCGGTCAGCTTCTTGCCGAACGCGCCCAGCTCCTGCTGTGAGGGCGGCATATTCGGACGGGAGCCCTTCGGCTGAGGCGTCGAATTGCTCTCGCGTGAGGCGTCCTGCTGCGAGGGACCGGTTTGCTGCTTGGATGGTTTCTCTGTAGGCATCTTTCAGATCCCAGTTCCCGAGTTCGTTGGTGTCGATCGGGGTGGTCCCATCGCCATCGTGCTTCTTCACGACGAGGATGTCCACCATCGGATTGTCAGCGTAGTGCTCGGACAGCTGCTGCACGGCACGGCGCGCCTCGACGTGAGTCTTGGCGTGCTCGCTCATCAGGACCAGACGCTTGGTGCCGGAGCCGGCCATCCTGTTGACCACTCCGTACTCGTATGCCTCGCCGGGTGCGCGATCGACGAACCTGATGACCACGCCGCGATTGGCGGCGAGGGCCTGATCGATCTTCGTCTTGGCGGAGTCGAACGAGCTGAGCGTTGCGTCGTAGAAGATCTCTCCCAGATCCAGCTCGCCGCCGAAGACTTCGGACAGGGTGGTCGACTTGCCGGAACCCGGGCCGCCGCCGCTGAAGACGACCACGGCGATCTTGCCGGCGGGCGTGTGCTGCGCGAGCTTCTCCGCGTAGAGCCTCTTGATGAACGCTGAGGCTGGTTCATGCACGGCCGGCGACAGGCTTGGATCCTGCCTGTACTCCGGCACCAGCTCGCGTGCCAGATCCACGTTGAGGATCTGCCCGCCATGCGTGGAGGGAAGCTCGTAGTAGGAGCGCTTGGCCGACTCGTAGTCGGCGAAGACGCTGCGCGCGCTCTCCGAGGCTACTTGGAGCCGCTGCGCTCGCTGGTCACGCGCGCGTTCTTCTTCTTCGCCGGCAGACGGTGCGCGCTGCCCATAGTCACGTTCCAGCCTTGCCGCCAGACCGGGTCGTCCGAGCTCGCGGATTTGATCGAGATAGGCTTGCCCTTGCGGTCGCGCAGTCCAGTCATTGGAGGCTTCCTCCAGTTGGATAGAAAAGTGTAGCACTTCGTCGATGGGCACCCCAGACTGCTCGACAGCTGCCGCGAGAGCGGTCTCGATCTTGGCCATGTCGCTCTTGGACCAATGGCCAGAGAAGTTGAGCAGGCGAATCCCCTGCCGGCCCTCGTAGTCGACCTGCTGGAAGCCCGGCGCGAGGTCCGCCATGCCCGGTTGCTGATGGAACGCGGAGAAGAGCATGCCGGCGGTGGCGTAGTTCGCGAGCTCCGGGGAGATGATGTCGATCGCGTCCTGCTTGCCGGACTTGAGGGGGCGCACGGCGATCACGCTCGACTGGCGCATCGCATAGCCCACGGAGGCGATGAAGGCGCGCACCGTCTCCGGGCTGGCGAAGGCGGCAACGTGCAGGCTGTTCTCGTTCTCGCCGAGGTATGCGCCGACACCGCGCTCCATCTGCAGGGGGCGCACACCGACCATGCCGGCCACGTCCTGCACGAGCTTCTCCGCCTGCTCGTGGCTCATCGCCTCACCGCCAGAGCCCTCGCCCGGGCTGAGGCCGATGGAGACGCGACGGGTGTTCTTGCCGATGATGTCCTCGACCGACTCGCCCTGCTTGCCGAGCGCGGCCTGCATCCCCATCCAGCCGACAGCCTGCGCCTGACTCGCGGTCCAGCCGCCACCGTCTACGTTGTTGTCGTTGAGCCACTTGGCCAGATCGTTGTAGAAGGCGCTGCCGTACTCGTAGGCGGCCTCGCCGGTCAGGTTCAGGTCCTCCGAGATCTGCGCGGCGGCATCCTCGCCGAAGCGGTCAGCGATGTGCCTGAGCATGGTCTGGTCGACGAAGCCCACGTCACGGAAGGCGTGCACATCGATCGCCGCGGGTTCTCCGCCACGAACGTCACCGCCCATGATGCGTCTGGTGGGCGAGCCCATCTCGCTGTCGATGAAGTCGGCGAGCTTCGCGCCCATACCACCCTCGACATCCCCGGTCCTGAGCGCGCGCACGAGTGCCGCCTCGTTCAGTCCAGCCTTCGGCCCGGGGTGGCCTGCGACGCGATCGATCGCGCGCATCACGTTCATCATCCCGTGGCTCGGGCTCGCCTGCTGCTGCGACAGGAGCCACGCGAGCGCCACGTTGGTGGTCTTCTCGTCGAAGATTGGCGTCAGCCGCTCATGCAACTTCCGGTACCACTTGCGAGCGCGCGCGAACTCCTCGCCCGGAAGGCTCGTCTGCGCACGCTTCAGCCAGTCCTTCTTGGTGACGCGCCCGACCACCAGCTCTCCAGCTTTGTCCTTCAGGACGATCCGCTGATTGACCGGCGCGCCGACACCCTTTGGTCTGGCGAGCGTGCGCTCGAGACGCGACAGCTCGGCGGTGCGCCCTTTGGTGGCGGACCTGATCGCGATGCCGTGCTTCTCGAGGTAGTCGTCGATGTCGTCTTCGGCGACTATCGTCCGCGGGACCTCCGCGCCTTGTCCAGCGCGATAGCGATCGCCTGCTTGCGCGTCTTCTCCGGCGACAGGTGTGGGCTGGTACCGATATGGCCCTTCAGCTTCGCCGAGTGCAGCAGCTCCCGGATGTTGCGCGACACGACCTTCTTGCTCGACCCGCTCTCTAGCGGCATTGGCGGCCTCCACGATTCTTGGCGTGACCTCGATGGGCTGTCTGACCTCCGCTTCCAGCTGCGGGATCTCCATGCCCGGAACAGGCGAAGGCGCAGGCCTTGGCGCGGCAGGCTCGGTGCGCGCTCTCTCGCCCACGATCTCTGCATCCGCGACGTCACCAGCGATCGCGCGCGCTACCTGACGCGCGCGCTGCTCGATGCGTGCCTTCTCCACCGCTCCGGCTGCGCCAGCCACACCTTGCCTGATGGCTGCGGCACCTCCAGCCATGAGCGGACCCTGAACCATCATCTGGCGAAGCGTGGCGAGCATGTCCTGCTCGAGCTGCTCCGGCGTGGCATTCGGATCTGCCATGCCACGGTCGACCAGATACCCGAGGACCGTGCTCGCCTCCTCCGTTCCGAGCTCGGTGCCGGCTACCGCGCTCATGTACTTGGCCATGGCGGCGAGCGCGCGCGGATCCTGCCTGATCGCGCCGATCGGCATCTTCATGATCACGCGCAGGGCAGGTACCTCTGGGATCAGCTCCGCAGCCGTCTGGCCGATGCTCGAGACGAGCGCGTCTATCGGGTCAAAGCCCTCGACACGGGCCTGACCGTACTCGCGCGGCAGGATCTCCGCGCCCATCGATGCGAGCGCCGGGGCCTGACGTCTGGTGATGACGGATGCAGCGATGCCGGGGAGCTGGGTCGCGGCCTGCCTTGCCGCCTCCGCAGCCTCCGACCTGCTGGGGATGATGTGTCGCAACGGGCTCTGCGGGCCGAACGTGCCGCGCAGGTTCACGATGGGCTCGTCACCCAGATGCCCGCGGCGTGCCTGCTCTGCGGCCTGCATGTCGCGCAGCTCACGGACGATACCGCGACCGCCGGCCTCATCGCCCATGATGTCAGCGCCGATCATCCTGTAGCCGGCGAGGCCCTGCTTCAGGCCCTCACGGATGCCGCTCGCCACGCCGGGCAGGAACTCGCCCTTACCCATCGGGATGAGCTCGCCACTGGGCTCCGACATCTCCGGCGGGCGCGGCTCGTAGATCGGTTGCCCGGTAGCAAGGGGAGGGCGCGGACGACGGGCGGAGGCGATCGACTCCATCGTCACAGCCTTCCTCTTGGGATCGATCAGGCGAGATACAGCCATGCCGATCGGGTTCTGCTCGAGACCTGCACGCCCTGCGGATGTGAGCGCGCCCGTGCCATAGGCGAGCGCTTTCTTCACGCCCTCCCAGATCCTCGTGCCCACGCCCTCATCAGGTCCGGCCCCCACAGCTGGAGCGACGGCAGCGCCCGCCGCGGGGGCTGGCGTCCCCGGAGCGAGATCGTCGCGCCTGCGGGGGGCCGGAGCCAGCGGAGTGAACCCAGCCTTGATGACCTCGGGCTGGTCCTCCAATTCCTGACCGAGCGGGATGAAAGCCATCAGCGATAGTAGCCGACGAGCTTCCCGTCCTCGCCGATCACCTCAAAGGCGCGCTTCACGAAATCGTATGCGCCCAGCGCCATGCCCTTCATCGCCGGGTCGCGCCTGAAGCGTGGAGAGGTCATCTCCCGAGCGGCCTGCTCGGCCGCGGTCTCGTTTCGCGCAGCACGCGCGTTGCGCTCGCGCTTCTGCGCCTCCGTCTCCGTGCGACCACCACCGACGACTGGTGTCGACACCTTGCGTGCGTAAGCATCCGCTCTGGTGGTGGCTGCCGCACCGCCCGCACGACGTTGCCCTGCCTGAGCGGACAGGTTCGCGCGCACGGCACCGGCGAGCTGCGACTCCTCGTTGATGTCGCCGGTCTCTTGGTTGAGCCTCACGCCCTGAGCGGTCATCGTGATCGGCTCGCGCGTGCGCTCACCGGCAGCTGCCAGCAGGCGATTCGCGTCAGGCACGCCGAGCCCGGGCAGGCTCGCCTCCGCCTGCATGGAGGCCTCCTGACCGGTCTTGCCGGCAGCGGCCATCTGCGCGGCGTTGGTGTCGCCGGTGGCAATCAGGTTGGCGATGGTACTGGCGAGGGCCGTGTTGTAGGACCTGCGTTGCGCAGGATTCACCGTCTCCGGTGCGGTGACTGGGGCGACGTTGTCGATCGCGTCGATCGATTCCAGCTCGCCGCGGAACGCTTGATCCAGCCTCGTCGCTTCCGGCAGGCTGATCCCCGACTGGCGCGCCGCGTACTCCGAACGCAGTGCCGGGTCGTTCATGCGAGCGGCCCTCGAGCGCGTGGCCTCCGCTTCCTCCCTCGCCTTCTCGGCGAGGCTCAGCCTCTGCGCGTCCTGTGCAGCAAGCTGATCGGCGCGCAGGGCGTTGAGCGGGTCGAGCTCGCCGCCCATCTGGTTCCTGATGGCGAGATCCCGCATCGCCTGCGAAAGGCCAGTGCTGCGTGCCGTCTTGAAGGTGGGCATGATCCTATCTCGTCGAGAATGCTGGTGCGGTGCGATACCTCTTCATCACGTCGGCCGTGTTGAGGCCGGAGCCGTAGCCGTAGAGGCCCTCCGCGAGCGTTGCCGCATACGGGCTCGGGACCACGGCACGCTGATCGGCAGCGCCCGCGGCTCCGATCGCGTTCATCGCCTGCTGCTCCGCTCCGATGCCCTCGGCAGTCCTGCTGAGGCGGATGGCACGGTCGAGGCCTGCACGCTTGGGGGCTCTCATCTTGGCCAGCTGCTGGGAAAGGCGCGTCCCTTCGGCAGCGGTGGCTGCATCGGACCTCACCTTGCCGATGTCGTAGGCCTTGCTGCGCTGCCCTACCGTTTCCTTGTCGAGCGCCTGTGCAGCCCCGATCGTACGATCGTAGTCGGCCTGAGCGCTCTGCTCGGCGGCCATGGTCGCGGCCTGCCTCGCCTCCGGCGTCTCGCCCTCGATGAACTTCTCGAGCTTCCCCCTGCCCCTGCCTGCCCGCTCGAGGTTGTAGGCCTCGGTGGCGCGGTTGATCTTCTCGCGCCTGCGCATCGCATCCTCTTGGGCGAGCAGGTTGGCACCGATCGCACCCAACTGGAGCGCGGTGCCGGCACCCAGACCTGCCGCGGCAGGCACCGCCGCAGAGCCTCCAAGGCCCGCAGCGCCAAGCAGGGCCAGCTCCTCGGCGAGGGCAGTGCCAGCCGCCGCGGCACCGGCACCGCCAGCGCCAGCCACGGCCGGCTCAGCACCGGTGCAAAGGGGCGCGGTGAACCTGCGCCAGCCAGCGAAGATGTCGTGGAAGATCATGGTCTACCCCCGGGTGATCCTGCCGGCGCTACCGCCGGTCGAGCTTGGATAGAAGGACGACAGCCTCTGCTTGTAGCGCTCGGCGGCGAGCAGGGTCGGATCGTAGGTGTACTGCGGCTGGCTCGAGAAGGTGGTGAACAGATCTCCCGTGAGGTCGGCCTTTTGCTGGCCACGGACGGTGTCATACGCGCGCCTGAGGCCCGCGCCGGCAGCGGCGACGGCATCCTCACCGACCCCGGACTGGATCAGCTGCACCGTGTTCTGGCGCTCCGCCTCGCGCTGGTTGCGCAGGTTCGCGAGCGTATTGGTAACCTCGTCCTCGATGCGGGTTGCGCCCTCACCACGCGCCCGGGCGAGCTCGGCACCGGTGTCGATGTCCACGCTTCCACGGGACAGACCGCGATTGGCGAGCGCGAAGCGATTCTTGCGCTCCGCCTGCTGGCCCTCTCTGGTGAGCCTGTCGGTGTAGTAGTCGCGCGTTGCCGAGGACAGGTCCGACTCCTCCTTCGCGAGCTGCGCTGCCGCCTCGTCCGCACCCTTGTACGATCCGGCGAGGGCCGCGTCGTAGCCTGCCTGATCGAGCTTGCCGATGAGCAGCGGCAGCTGCTCGCCGCTGGTCGTGGTCAGGATCTCCTCCGTGGTGAACTTGCCGCGATCGATGCCGGACGCGTCGGGGCGAATGCCGTACAAGGCATTCACGCGCGAGCGCAGCTCGGCACGCTTCGCCTCCTCCTGCTTCTGTCGTTGTGCGATTTCGTCGCCGCCGTCGCCGCCCATGTCACTCTCCCAGAACTATGCCGTACTGGTTGATGTCCTCGCCGCGCAGTGAATACGAGCGCAGGCACCCTTCGAGCATGAAGCCCAGCTTCAACGCGAACCGGTTGGCCGGCTCGTTGTCCACGTAGCACTTGCACTCCAGCCTGCGGTATCCGCCGTGCTTCACGAACATGGTCCACAGGTTGAGAGCATCGTTGTACGCCCTCCACCAGCCCTCGGCCGCGATCGCCCATCCTACGCCGATGCCGGAGACGATGCCCTCGAGCACACCACCGCAGGCGACCACCTTCCCGTTGTGCCACACCGAGTAGTGCACGCCCGGATCACGAGCGCGCGAGCGCGCCCAGTCCTCGAGGGACTCTCGCATCAGCCCGGTCAGCTCGTGCACATCACGTTGCCTGATGCGCGGGAGCAGATCGAGGATGTGATCCTCCGTCATGTCCATCACAACACCCCGAGGTTCTCGTAGAAGAAGTTGATCTGCGACAGCTCGCATTCCTCGTCCCTCTGGTGCTGGATGTGTGGCGCGATTCTCGTGGCGCATAGCTCCACCGGGTGCAATGGCCCGGGCTCCGTGATTGCTTGGTACTCGTACTCTTGGGTCTCGCGCTCGGCACCTGCCTCGTCGAAGAACTTGTGCGAGATGGTCATCTGGCCAAGGCCCATCACGTCCATGCCCATGAACTGCTTGAGCACGCCCGGGCGGTCTGCGTCCTGATAGTAGAACAGGACGTCCATGAGCGGGATGCTGGGACCGTAGTCCTTGTAGACGGAGCCGTCGACCCTGAAGACCAAGTCGCCGCTCCTCAGGTACAGCTGCTGATTCAGGATCGTGGCGTGATCGATCGAGTATGGCAGCGTGAACTTGCTCCACGCGGAGAGCTTTGCCGTCTTGGAGAAGCTGTACACCCAGACGGTCGTCCCGTTGATCAGCCACCATTGGCCAAGAGACGGGTAGTACATGGCCATCGGTTCATCACCCGGGCCGATGTTCGCGTTGACGAGGGAGTCGATCGCGTTGCCCACGTCCTCGTCCTGCAGGTTGTTGGTGATGATCGCAAGCGAGATGGATCTCACACCGTTCGGCGCGAGGAAGAACAGGTCCCCGGCGAGCGGCATGTGCGCATTGTGGTAGAGGGTGCCGACGTTCTCGACCACGTTGGTGAGCGCATTCTCGGCAGGATCCGCGGACACTGACCAGACCTGCGAGCTGTCGGCGTAGAAGACGACGAGTGATTCGCTGAAATCGCCGAGCGCGGTCACCTCGGCAGAGCCGGTGGCCGAAATGCTGGATGGCAGGAAGCCAGCGTCGCTCGCGGTCGTCCAGTCTCTCGGGTCTCCGGTTGCGCAGTAGGAGACGTCCCCCTCATTCGCGGCGTAGATCTTCTGCTTGCGCTTGGTGACCTGCTTGGAATGCGGGCAGTTCACGTCCGTGATGGAGAAGGAACGGCACGTCCAGACAGCGCTCCCGTCTGCGACGGTCGTGCCGATCGTGGTTGGCCAGACTGGCTCTACGCCGGCTGTGGTGCCGGCGGTGGTGCACTCGTACCTGAACCCGTTCGGGTTGATGGGCCTGCGGTAGTCTCCCGAGCTGTAGGCAGTGCTCGCCACCCAGACGCCGGGATCGTCGAGGAAGTGGTGGTAGACGTCACCGTTCGCGTACTCGGCCGAGATGTACGGCAGACGGTTGAACTGGTCACCGTACTGGATCGCTACCGGCGCGTCGCCCAGCGTCGGGTGCGGAACACGCTCTGCAACGAACAGCGTGTTCGCGTGCGTGATGGCAGTGCCGTCACCGTAGAAGGTGCGCAGCTTGCCGTTGATTGCCCTCAGGCCGACAGTGCCGGCCTCGAGTGTGGCTACGTGGGTGAGGCAGGGACGCTTCCTGATGGACTTGCCGGTCGTGACATACGCGTTCGTGAGCGCGCGCATGATGCTCCCGCGCGTGAGGGCTTGGTGCTGGCGTACATCCAGCCCGCCCTTGAACTCATCGAACGAGAGGACCGGCATCTACCACTTCATGCCGACGATCAGGGTCGCGGTCGTGCCGGTGGCAAGCACCCTCGCCGTGGCCACCGGCAGGACAACACCCGCCGGCACAGCCGTGAACGTGGCGGTGCTGCCATTGGCGCATTCGACGGCGACGTTTCCGGTGCCGCCCACCCAGAGCGCGTTGTAGACGTTCGGGTTGGTGTCGTGCGGCGTGACCGCTGCTACTGAGGTTGCGATGATCGGCTGCATGTCCTCTCCTTATACGACGACCGGCTTGACCAGCGGCTCGTCCGTGTAGTCCATCGGGTTGAAGACTGACTTCGACCAGCTCCTGCCCTTCAGCTTGATGAGCGTGTTGGTCCACTGGTTCTGGTAGACCTCGGCGTCTGGATGCCGGTAGTGCGCCTTGGCCATCGCGATCGCGCCGAGCTCGACGAGGTTGTCGTCCACGTTCACGCGATCATCGTCAGCGACCAGCGTGGACGCCTGCATGATGTAGAAGATCCGCACCGAGTAGTCTTGGTCCGCCTTCGGCCAGAACTCGATCTGCGCGTAAGGCTCCCAGCGCTGCGGCCAGCTCGTGTTGTCCTGCGTGGTGTAGTACTGGGGCGGAATCCCGCGCGGCAGCGGCGGGCTCCAGACGTTGCCGCGCAGCACGCTGATCGCCTTGATGCGATCCTGATTCGCGTCATCCGGGTAGTCGAGCAGGTACGCGCCTGCACCGAGGGTGTAGGTGTTGTACCTGCGCAGGTGAGCCCAGTCGTGCGTCTCGTAGAGCACCGCCTGCGCGAGCCTGATCTTCTGATCGACCAGCGCCTGATTCGCGCCGGCAACAGCACCGGACGAGGCGAACCCGGTCGCCGCTCTCACCAGCGACCGGAGCTCGCCAAGCGTCTTGTAGGTGCGGGCCACCGATTACGCCTGCTGGGCAGCGCTCTCGTGCACGCGCTTCGTGCCGCCGGCCTTCTCGGGACGGCCGCGCACCAGCTCACCGTGCGGGGTCATCTGCGAGAACTCCTTCAGCGCGCGCTCGAAGTTCTTGGAATGGAACTCCCCGTAGGCGCGTGTGACCACCGCCATGGGGACGTCCTTGTCCAAGCCGTACTTCTCGCTCAGGCGCGCGTACTCGGCCTCCGGGTTGAGCACCGGATCCTCCTCGGGATCCACGATCGCCATGTTGATCAGCGACTCGCGCAGGCTCGGCGCGTAGTAGGCACCGTGGTTCATCCGCATCTTCTCGATCTTGGCCGCCTCCTTCAGGGTCGACAGCTCCTCGATCGAATGCTCGACCACGGAACCGTGGATCATCTCGAGCAGCACCTTCTCCCACGGGTAGATGCACACGGGGGTCTTGTCGGTCATGCCTCTGTCCACTGTCACGAAGATTCGCTGCGTCATCTTTGCTCCTTTCAGATGTGAAAAAGGCCCCGCCGCTTGGAGCGGTCGGGGCCTTGCCAGCCCATCACCCGATCAGGCGATGGAAACGACTGCCTGCGCGTTCGAGCGGTTCATGCTGACCGCGCCGCGCCACGTCAGGCCCCAGTAGTACTCGTACTTGTCGTACGCCCGGGGCGGCTTGCGCGTGATCATGTCCTGCCCCTCGATCGGGCGCAGCTTCACGTGCCTGCCGTTGACGAAGTAGGCACGCTTGGACCACGTCGGGGACGGCGCGTACAGCGTGTCGAGGTCGTCGAACTCGGGGTTCCAGACGAGCGGGACCCCGTGGAACGTGAGCTGCTTGGTGCCGCCCTCGATGATGCGCTCGGACACGCCCTCGTAGTCCAGCCGACCGAACGACTTGAACATGAAGTTCCTGAAGCCGTCGATGAAGTCGTCGCCGCACTCGATGAAGTCCGGCTTGCCACCGTTGCGGACGCAGGCGCGCCACGCGATCTCCATGTAGTCGAGGATGTTGCCGGTGGTCGTGGTCGTGGTGAGACCCGTCTGGGCGTAGTTGCGCCAGTACGCGTTCGCCGCGACCGAGCGATCGATGCCGCCGACCGTGCCCGACGTGGGCGTCAGGCTGATCAGCGCGTCGATGCCGGTGATCGCGTCCGAGGACTGGGTGCCGTCGAGGTGCAGCGCGTGGCTGAACTTCTCTTGGAAGCCGAGCCGGAGGATCTCCGACTGCTCCTTCAGCAGGTTGGTGAGCTGGATGCGCTCGGCATCCGAAGCCTTCCCGCCCGGGCCGCCGTCGTCGACCATGATGCCGTTCTGGATCAGGCGATCCTCGTCGAGGGCGAAGCCGTCGTGCGCCGCGCGCCACGCGTAGTTCGCCTGCTCGATCGACTGCCGGCGGTTGTACGTGACGACCTGCGAGCCGTTGAACCACTGGAAATTGGACTGGTAGCGGTAGCGCAGCTGCTCGACGATGTACTGCTTCGCGCCGGGCGCGCTGGTCTTGCGACCGCTCAGGTACTTGTACAGTGGGCGCTCGACGCCCACCTGATCCACCGGCTCGTTCTTGACGTAGAAGTCGAGACCGATCTTGCCGGCGTCGGTGATCTCTTGCGAAGTGAAAGGCATGACAGCCTCCGAAAAAGTTGAACAAGTTGTCGCGCTGACGAAGCGCAAGTCCTGTCCACGGAGGCGATCCCGCTACAGCCATGCCGGGTGGCGAACCCGGCCCTCTCGCCTCAGGGCTTGTTGTAGCCCAAGCCCTGATTGATCGCCTGCAGCATGTCCTGAGGTGCCGCACCGCCGTGGCGCTCGGTCTTCGGGCGCAACGGCTGTTCACCACCGGGTACTGCAGCACGAGCAACGCTGATATTGCCGTACAGCATCTTCAGCGTCTGAAGCCATTGCCCGGGCGGGTAATCCTTAACCACCTGAGCAACTTGGGTGAGGAGTTTATCCTCTTTCGCCTTGAAGTCAATGTCGGACTTGGCCATCTCGTTGGACCAGTCCTTGATCGACTGCAGGGCCTGTTCGGACAGCTCCTGCTGCTTCCGTGCCGCCTCCTGCTCGCCGCCCCTTTGCTGCTCGCGCGCCTTGAGTACGGCAGCGTTGCGCCTGTTCTGGGCGATCTCGAGAGCGAGCGCCCGGTCCAGCTTCTCGTCCTCCACTTCCTTCACGAGATCCGGGAAATCGGCCAGCAGGTCCACGCCCGGGGCTTCCCTGCCGAGCAGCTTGAGCAGGCCGGCGCGCTGTGCCTCGACCTGCTTGAGCGCGTTCTCGTAGTTACCGGTCTGCACCATCCGGTTGAACTCGAGCAGCTGGGCGAGCTGGTCGTCGGTCGTGTGGGTCTCCTCGAGCACGCTGAGGATCGAGTCTCTGGCGGCGACGAGCTCCTTGTTGGAGGACAGGAGCTGCTCGCGCTCGGCTGTCAGCCTGCGGATCTCGCCGAACGCTTCTTGGAAGCGCTGCTGGCTGCGCTGGGACCACGTCTTCTTTTCCTCGTCCGAGATCGGGGAGATCGTCTTGGGCTTCGCGGCCTCCGCGGCCTTGGCCTTTGCAGTCTCCTCCGCCTTCGCCTTGTCGGCAGCGGCGGCAGCCGTGCGCTCCGCCTCGCTCATCTTGGCAAGCTCGGCCTCACGAGCCTTGGCGGCCTCGGCCTCCTTGGCTGCCTTCTGCTCCGGGGTCTCCTCCTCCTTGCGATAGCCCAGCCCGCGCGCGATCGCGTCATCCATGCCGGACACGACCTGCGTTTCTGTGAGCTGCTTGGGCTCAGCCGGCGCGGCCTCCGACTTTGCAGCAGGCGCGGCTCCAGCATCTGGGGATGCAGCTGGGGCTGCGCCAGCTCCGGGATCTCCGTTCAGCGTCGTCTCTTCCATCAGGACATGCATCGCCAGCTCTCCTCTTTTTAGTCAACAAGTCCAGCCAACACCACGAACCTAGAAATGTATCTTCGCATGAACTCCGCCCGCGCCTTTTGCCTATCCGCCTCGTCCGCCAGCTCGTGCCTGACCACCCTCTCAAGCTGCTCCATGGAGGCCGCCAGCGCCATGGCGTCGCTCAATCTAGGCTTGAGCTTGTCACGAGCCGTCGGCTTGCGAGCCTTCTCCCCAGCGCGCTCGAGTCTTTTCTCTTTCTTGTCAAGATCATCAAGATAGCGCTGCACCATGCGCTGTTCGCGCTCAATATCCTCTCGATCACGGCGCGGGTACTTGGGCAGGGGCCAGACCGCACCGTCGGTCTGGGGTATCTCAACAACCAAAGGAATAAGAAATCCCGCAGGAAGTTCTTCAGGATCTGGCAAATACAGAGGTAGTACAGGGGGCTTAATGACCAACCGCACCACCGACGGCCACTCATTTTCGTCGATCGTGAGAGGCACCGCCGCGGCCGGAACCTCGTCGTTTTCCGCCCACAACGTAACCCTCGGCAGAACTAGCGGCGCGCCGAAATGGCTCCAATACTCATCCTCGACGAATGGTGTCTGCGGCGCAATGTCATCACCCTGAGTCCAGAGCGTGACGCGCGGCGCGACAGGTACCGGTGTGAATACCTGCCAATCCGATTCGACAACCGTGGTCGGCGCTGCCGGGGTTGGGAGCTCGTCGGTGAACTCCCACAGTTTGATCTCGGGCGTGTAGCGCGCTCGCAGCCCGAAGATACTCGACGGCGAGTCACCCGGCTGCGCGACCAGATCGTCAGCGACGGTCCAGACGGTGATGAACGGACGTGCCGCAACGACGATTGGGGTACGCCACTCCGTCTCGTCCACGGTGAGCGCGGCGGGCGGCGTGCCAATCTCATCGTCCGCGAGGAAGATTCGCGCATGGGACTTGTCCAGACTCCACTGCGGCGCGAGCCAGTAGTCCTCGACGGCGATGGGCTCCGTAGGCACGACGACCTTCCCACCACCGCCCGTGACCTCCCAATCGACAATGACGACCTCATCGCGGTCGCTTGTGAGTTGCAGCCAGTAGTCCTCGTCCGGCACGAAGGCCGGGGGCTGCGGGACGATCTCATCGGTCGCCCACCCGGGACCGGACACCAGAGCTCTGTGCTTTACAGGCTCCAAGTACAGCCATTCGCCCTGCTCGAACGAGGGTGCCGCGGCCTGCGGAACTATTGCCTCATCAGTCCACGATGGCGGCGGGGCGACGTAATAGCGAGACCGCGACGCGACCCACTCGTATGTCTCATCTGGCGCAAAGGTTGGCGGCTGCGGGACTATTTCATCAGTTGCCCATACAGGTTGAGTGACACTGGCTTTGCGAGCGATCCACGGCGTCCACTCGTATTCCTCGTTAATGCGCCTCGGAAGTTCATCCTGCGCGGCAAACGGCGGAACATGCCATTTCGACGACACGAACACGGGCGGTCGCCATTCGCCCTCCTCGAGCGCGACCGGCGCAGCTTGCGGCGCGATGTCGTCATCGTAGATAAAGACACGCGGTATCTGCTCGCTTCCGACCGCAACAATCTGCACGCTCTCGTGACCGACGAGCGTCGTGGTCGTCGTTACAGGTAGATCATCCCGTGCAGCGTTGAAGCCGGTCGCAATTGCGACCGCAAGACTTAGAGCAGCCGCCGCCCCGGCGAGAGGCACGTTGACAAAACCGTGCTGCGACGCCGCCCAAGCGGAATCGCTATCGTCGAGCGCGGGGGATGGCCCACCGCCGGATAGCAAATCCGCCGATGCAGGAACTACCGGCTGAAAGTTCCAACTGCTCATGCAACTTTACGGATAGACCAGCCGAACGAGCGGTCAGTACCAGCCAGTTTCTGCACTGTGACATCCCACCCGTGAATGAGGATCAGCGACGGACTCACCCAATTGTCCGTCATCGTGCCCGTGAGCGTTGCTGCGTAAATCTCGCGCTGCGTCCCACCAGACGTTACCTTTTCCTTGACCCTGATCTTGTACTGATCGCCAGCGGCCATGTTGCCGGTGTCGATGAACACCTGATACACGCCGTCGTCCGTGATCGAGGCCGGAGTGGTGCTGTTGTTCGGCAACGAGTATTCCGTCGAACTGATCGTGTTGCTGTTGGTGTAGGCTTCGCTGATCGCCATTTCATCCGCCTAGTAAGTAGACCGCTGCGTTGTAAGCATCAAGCGTAGTACTTGACTGCGCCCTCATGTAGATATTCGATCCTGCCGGAATGTCCCACTCCACGCCCGCAGTGAGCGGAGGATTGCCTACATACTCGCCCGTGTCCGTGCAAAAATTCGCGTCTTGGATGATGACATCCTTGTTCGACGCATCTCCTACCGCAACGTCAACGTGAATCGCCGCCAAGTTCCACGTCGTATCTGCGGTGTTGACCTGCATCCCGAACTGCACCCACCACGTTCTGTTCGTCGTGGTGCCAATCGAGGTCCATGCGCCTTCGCTGGTAGTACCCGGCGTGATGGCAGTACCGCCCGGCAAGCTGATCCCGAGCGCCTCTACAAATGACCCCTTGCGGATAAGCTGTGGGTTCGCAGGGCGCTCGAAAAACACTGCGCCGACGCGAATAGCGGTAGTCACAGAGCCTTGTGCTCTTGCAGCTACGGTCGCACCAGCCGGGATGAACAACGGGAAGTAATACCAGTTCCCGCCGCCATTGCGCGTATAAGCCGAAGAACCGCCGCAGATCAGGTCGGGGATTGTTACTGTGTACGACGTGCCGCCTGCAAGGTCGATCCCTATATCAATGACCGTGTTGCGCGATGCGGTCGAGGCAAAGTTCGTGTTGATGTTGATGAGGATGCCAAAGGCGTCGTCTGTGAGCGCGCTACCGAGCGCGGCATACGACCCCTTGCTCCCAACGGCAGGCGTGACCGAAGTGCCGTTCGCCGTGTTGGGCCGAGTCGTTCCCCACGACGGCTCTGTGAGGCAGAAAGTGTTCGCGCCGGTAGGGACGTGGAGCATTACCACCTACTCACAGTTAATGGGTTGGTCTGAGGTTCCATGCCACCGAATCCAGCGGATTCGTGCAGGGCGGTGAGTCCTCCTCCACCTCCGCCACCGCTAGCATACGGATTGCCGTTACCGAACTGGTTCATGATGTACGCCGTCAGGGAGGACGCACTTCCGAAGCCTCGGGTCACGCTGACATCGGTGCACATCTCCTTCTTGATCCGCGCCTCGTTCGGCCACGGCCAGAGCGATTCTCCGGTGTCGGCGTTGTAGTCTGTTTCCCCGTACAGCGTCCCGGAGACTCCGATCTTGTTCCTGATGTTCGCCCCGCGCTGGCCGAACGTCCCGCCGCTTGCAAGAGTAGAGCCGGTTTCGATGCGGGCTGGATAGAGCAGGCCGTTCGAGTAGACCGCGATCACTGTCGTCCCGGCGTTGTCCCCATTGTTGTAGCCCACGCAGTTGCTTCCAGACCCTGAGTTGAAGGCGTCTCCTGTGAAGTCAGCGATGATGCAGTCGTCAATGTCAGTCGATCCACCGAAGATGCCGAAGCCGCTCTGACTGCCGTCGATCAGCGTCAAGCGGCGGTAGATGATGCTCGTGCCCTTCAGTTGCGAGATGCCCCACGTTCCGCCGACCGAGGCACAGTCCACCCATGAGCAGTTCGTGGCGGCAGAGCCTACGCCCTCGTTCGCCCCGAAGTATCCGATCCTCTCCGGGTCGATCAAGATGCAGCCCCTGAAGTGCTTGTTGTCATTCGGCGTCGAGGTCGTCCCATTCATGACGTTGTAGTAATTCGACACATACTCGGCTGCTGGAGTCGTGGGGTCTATGGCAATGTGATTCTGTACCTCCACCCTCCGCGAGTCATACAGCGTCACGTTCGCCATCGGCTCGCCGACATCAGCATCTGATCCATCGAAGCGTGTCACGCAGCGACGCACAATGATGTCCTCGGCGTTGTAGACGAGGATTTTGTATCGCCCTCCGTAACCATGAACCCAGCAATCCTCCAACAGCATGAACGTAGCGCCCGGTGTGGAATCGCTAGTCCCGATCACCACAGACATTGACGATCCACCGCTCGGCCCGCCTTTGAACTCGGTTTCCTTGACCTTGATACGTGTTCCCAAGAAGTCGCGCTGCGCGTTCGCATGATGGCGCAGGCCCTTGTACTCCTTGCGTTGTGCCGAGCTTGAACTGCCGAAGGCACCAGTGAAGATCACACCACCCGCAGCGCTGATCGTGTTGATCTTGGTATCGCCAGCACCCGCGCTACCGTCCGGCAAGCTACTGAGCGGGTCGGTGTACGTCCCATCTCCGACCTTCAGCTCATCACCGGCAGACATCTGCGTGTAGGCAAAGGCTGGCGTGAGCCAAGCATTTCCGTCGCCCGGCCCAAGGCCGTCGTTGGAATTGCTGCCACCCTTGGTGACGTAGTAGGTGGTCATGCTGGCGGTATGGAAATTGCACAGAGCCCAGACCAAGACTCGTCTTCTGAATTACAGACCTGCGTTGAACCAGTCGCCACGATATACGAGAGCTTGGCCCCCTCACCATTATTCGCATGCGTTTGCGATGATGTCCATCCAGCAGATGTGCTCGGTGGCGTCCCAAAACGCATATCCATTTTCAGCACCAGATCATCTGTCGCCGTAGTAAGGGTCACACTCAATGCCGCAGTTCCGTCTCCCACCTGACCGTCAGCATCCCTCCATGCGGTGGTGCTACCGCCTTTCACATAAGCGACGATACAAGTTGACCCCTCGACTGGCGCTGTATCCCATGCCACGTCCAATGTTTGACTGCCAGTTGACGGGTTATACCAAGCCGTTACTCCGACGGCAGGAGCATCAGCAGCCCCAGTCGGCACTTCAAAGAGTTCGTCAGGAGATGCTGAATTCAATGTTGCAGATAACAATCCGTGTCCATCTGGATTGACGTAATAAGCCCAGAACATATAAACCGCAGTTGCATCACTTGGAATCGTAATACTCTGTCCTGCGGGATCAGCGCCGGAAGCCCACGTTACCGCCGTTGGAGTGCCGGTAAGTTCAGGCAAGCCACCACCAGCCGCAGGCGCGAAGTCACCACCAGAACCAAATATCATGACGTGCTTACGTGACATCACGCCTCCAATGGCACACGCGAGGGGCCGAGTGGCCCCTCGCTACCATGCCACTCGGCCTTACTCGGTAATTTCGGCCGAGACGTGGTGCAGCATCGACGCGACGCCCGCCACGCTGTTGATGTTCAGCTCGTCCGAGCCGCCACCTTCCACGTGAATGCACGAGTCCGCGTCGCGCGCGACCCATCCGCCCGGCCCAGCCGCACCGCAGCCGAACGCGAGTTGGTACGCGCCCGACACGGTTCCCGGCGTGATCGCCGTCACTTTGTCAGCGGCGGTCGTCGAGGCCGTGGTGCCGACCCTGCGCGGGGCAGGCGTGATCGCCGTGCCGCCCGTGCCAGCGGTCGTCCAGCGCCGCACGCGATAGCCGATGCCGGTGATCGCGGTCAGCCCTGCACCGCGACCCTGAACGTAAAGCGCCTGCAAGTCGAAGCCGCGCGTGGCTTGGCGAAGAACCAGTGTCGGGTCTTCGGTGTTCGGCGTCGCGTGGGTCGCGTAAGGGGTCGCCGGGGCTCCCTCAACTCCATAGGCAAATGGCATGGTCTTTTCTCCTAGCGCCCCTGTTTGAGAAGCGTGGCGAGCGGCGAGGCATCCGCTTCCACGACTGCACGAAGTTCTTGCTCGGACAGATAGCGGCCGTAGGTCGCCATCTGCTCCTGCTTAATCTTTTCAAAGAACACTTCATCCGGCATCAACATTACACCGGCGATGGCGCCGTGAGTTTCGGCGCACTTATTACAGAGGTAGAACATGAACGTCATATTCTCCACTGGACATGATCCAGATTCTCTACCACAATTAGCACAATAGAATGGTACCCATGCACCACCCGGAGTATGGATCATCTTCTTTGGCGTGTGGATGTACCTCTGCCTACTATCTGGCAGTATATCTTTCATTCTGTATCTCCAGATCTTTTAGTTACAACTTCTGCCGTAGCAGTTTCTCCATCAGGCAGAGTAATACTAATACTCTTGCGAGCCTGAAGTTGCCCCAAAATTTCACTTATAGAGTCAGCCAACCCCTTCTGCATTTCTTTGAGAGCAGTTACATCATCCTTAGACTCCCCTGAAGGTTCATTCTTTGCTTCAGAGATTTTACGTTTTGTCTCTGCTTGACTAATAGCACTCTCAACAGTAACCTTATGCTTATCCGCAATAGACTGAACCTCCATAATTGCGCCGTCAAGGATGTGCTGTACTTTCATTTCTGCGGCCTCGCGAGTACGCTTAATTTCGCGCTCTCGTTCTTCAACATCGCGCTCTCGTTCTGCTATTTCATCCTCACCATCAAGAACGCGCCTGCCAGCAGCGAGACCCGCAACATCCAACTTAGTTTCACGATCAAGTTCAGCAATATGCTCTTTAGTGGCGTTATCCAATTGAGCAATCTGAAACTGAACTCCAGCCGTAATGTTGGCGAGCGCCTGTTTCGCTTGGGCATCCAACATAGCAAGCTCTTTCTTACTGGCCGCCTCAGTCTGAACTTCCATCGCCTTAGCCTGCGCCTCAGCTTGCGCGCGAGCAGCTTCTGGATCACCCTTGGGTTGAGCAAGAGTTTTCTCTACTTCACGAATGAAGTTATCAAAGATGGTCTCCACTCCACCACTTGTGGCGAAGCTAGCCCCCGCCCACTGAAGCATTCGAAGCATAAACGGAGCGGCCGAGGGAGCTTCTTTAAGAACTGGCGCCGCTTGTCCAAAGAATTGTCCCATCACCGTAATGTATTCCTGTCTCTGTTGTTTCTCCGCATTGTAGTCAGGAATAGACATCTGTGTACTGGACACATTGATCCGGTACATAAGTTGAAACTTATCTTTGATTAGACGTACAGCCTCCTGAGCATATTGACGATCAGGAGTCATCATAATCAATGACTTTTCCAGTAGCGTCTGCGGCTCAAAATGCTGAGCCATAATGCAAGCCTTGATCATATATGCTTCGCTAACAAACTCTCCCACCTCCTGCTGGTAGAGTTGCAAACGAGAACTAGAGTATTGAGCTTTAAGCTTCTGCGCCCCGTAGGTCTCGCGTGGCGACGTAACTCCACGCATAATATCGCTGATGCCAGTAAGCTCATAAATCTGCTGAATTGTATCTGCGCGAGACTCACGCAGCTTTTCAATTACAACAATGATGGCTTCAACGGGGAGCCAGTCTACAACTCCCTTAATCCCACCCTTTTCCGAGAAGGCCATCCAATTGTCAATGGGGATAAGATCATTCTCCACCCCCTGTTTCAACATTCGCTGAACGCCCTCGGCGGTTTTATCATAAACTCCAACCGCCTTACACGCTTCAATGAGGTAGTTAATACGGATGTTGATATTGTTCAGTTGTTGATACTGATCCTGAACCATTGTATAGTCTGCACGACCGATGAACTTCTTATTAGTCTTATTCGCCAGCAGAGGTTTCGGGCAGGGGAAGAAAGTTCGAAGCTGGAGCGGATCCTCACGCTCATCCAGCATTTTATCAAACCCTTTAGCGATCCAATACACTTTTCTCGTAGTCTTACACCAAATCTCATAAACCTCACCCCGGAGAAGTGATTCCTTCTTCTCTGAACTAGAGACCACACCCTTTCCGTTCTGATACACCACGAGTGGAATGTCTTCTGCCTGAGTACCAAATCGCGAAATCATGCGCTCTTTCTCCATCCACACCCGGCGGGCCACCCATGGCACCTCAGACCAGAAACGAGCGGGGGCGTAGAAGAAATCCTTCCAATGGACGTAATCGCAAGGAACATTCTCATCTGTAATTCTTTCAATCACCTGTCCTTGCTGCTCAGAGCTTTCCACCTTAGCATCATAACGAAACCAGATCTGCCCCATTCCTGGAATAAGGCGATCTTCAATGGATTGCTGGAAAGCCTCGTGCATATCAGCCCCTGAACCTCCCGGGCCAGTCTTCAAAAGACGCTCGATGATAGATCCTGCGACACGAGCTACATCATCCTCTGCGTCTTGAAACTCGCGTACGACCATCGGCTTCGGTGGATTTCCGTACAGGGCAGCCTTGAGAATGCCCACGTTCGCCCAGAACATATTGACTTTGTGGGCGCCCAATCCCTCTTGCTCTGAGGCTACATCATCTAGATAGTATCCCGTAACCGTGTCACCCGCAGTATGGAACTTATCCAACTCCTCTGTAGAAAGAGTTATTTGGTCAAGCCAATAGGTGACATCGTACGCAGGCATTACGTAATCCTTCTATTTGTGGGGCGCATAGTGTCCCAAGCTTGATCCATAGTAAAGCTGTAGTGGAGAGGAACTGCGAAAGGCTTAGGTTTCTCCTCTATCGGTTTCGGTTTTCCTAATCTCGCTACAAGGGAAAGATACCTATAGGCATCCGCATAGTTACTCGCCCAATCATGGAGCGGTTTATCGCGAAATGCCTTCTTTTCCTCGTCAAATTCTCTCTTGTAACTCTTCAGAGCCTTGAGGCCATTGTAGCACCCCGTTTCATCAAACACAATATCTTTAAACATCAGACGACCGGCGCTAATTCCATCTTGAATTCCGAGATTTGGGACAATTCTCGGGCGAATTCCATTGTTCAGAAATTGCTCAACGATAGAACGTCCAGTTTGAAGACTTTTAGCTCTGGCGTCATGTGGAAGCCAGACTTGCCCCATCGTAAATCCGGCTGTGCGCTGGGAGTGCAGCCAGTCAATATAGAAATCTATACTCTTAGAGTCCCATTCGTTCGCGTAAGACACCAAGATATGATCTTCAAACTCTTGCCAGCGCCATACTGCCGTCGTATCTCTATATCCGAGATCAAACACATAGTGGGAGGGCTGGCCGGGGACAGGCTGAAAATCGCCAACTTTCGCTTTCTTCATTTCCGAACCGTAGTAGCTCCCCTTAACAGCGGCGAACCACGAGCATTCCATTTCAGATTCATATTCATCCTCTGACATGGACTGCTTCATCTCTTCAAGCTCTTTAGCGTCTATGATTCCACTTTCAGAGGACTTAAGCATGAAGCGATACCAATTCTCAGAGCTGCCCGCTTGCTCCCAAACATCGTAGAAATGGTTCGGCCCATTCGGAGTTCCAATGAAAAGAGCCCAACCTCGTCGATCCGAAAGAGCAGGTCTGAGAATTTCAGACCACAAATTGGGGCGGCAGTTCCCATACTCGTCCACTGCTACTCCGTCAAAATACAGACCGCGAAAGGAATCTGGATTATCTGCTCCGTAGAGTGTAATTCTAGACTCATTAAAGAGTTCCACACTAAGGGCAGATTCAGAAACTTTAACGGCGACTTCCTTAGTGTAGTGTTTCAGATAATCCCAAGCGATTTGCTTCGCTTGGGAGTAGAACGGGGCGATGTACCCGTACCTAGAGCGCTCGCGTTGTGAATATAGAGCCTTAGTTATAAGGTCATTCACAGTGGCTACCGTCTTTCCCGCCCGCCGATGGCAGACCAATACCGCCCAGCGCTTATTCCGCATATGAAATGGCATGAATTGCGGACGAGGGGTGTACGGGATCGATACTGTCTTCACGGACTCATCCAGTCTTTATCCATATCCTGAAGGATATCCGCCTTCTTTCCTAGATGATCGTGTTCTTTATCAATAATTTGCCGCAACTTGTAGAAGCGCGAATTTTTAGGGATATTGGAGGGGTACATCTCCCTGAACCACTTCGGATCTCCGGGCTTGAGCTTTCCAGACATAAGGAAATCGTCCAAACGTCTAATCATGTCTGGCCCCATCTCCGTCAATTCCTTAGCACTAGGCAGTCCTTCCCAGGGATCAGTAACTTCACGAATTCGCCCCGACTTACCGAGACTAAGATTTCTAGTGTTGTTGTATTCACGCTTGGAGAGGTTGGCAATCATGCGAATTAGCCAATTTTCACTAACCGTTCCAGGCTCCGCTGCCTGCACCACTCTCTCCAACTCATCCATAAATTCTTTGTTCTTCATGAGATGATCTGCAGAAGTCTTGTAGACCCCCCATTCACTCGGGGCCAGGCCATGTCCCCCCTCATAGTCCACAAAATATCTCTGGAAGTTATCAATGTCCTTCCTAAACCAACTTTTGATTCCTTCCATCATTTGTCCTGCGTAGTGCCACTTCCACGGATCTTCGGTTGTCGTAGAGGCCAGAGCTTTCGCAATTCGTGGAATAGCGGTTCCTCCAGCAACTCCTCCAGCTCCCCCCGCTAATCCTGCAGTCCCGAGAGCTCCTATCTGCTTGAGAAACTCCCGACGCCCCGTATTAGAGCTCACGCGCGCACCCGCTCGTAGAAGTTGTGGGAGGCTCTTCGCCGCCAATCCAACAGGAGCGGCGACGTCTGCACCCAACGCAGCAACATCTAGAGTACGAGGATCTGTCCTGAAAGCCCATCCCTTCCCCCTATAGGGTGGTGATCCGTAGGAATAGTCTTCAATTGCCTCTGGTGCCTTTCCCACGAGAAGATCGCCAAGCCCTCCACCGGGCCAGTTCAAAACATAGTCTCCACCGGAGCGAAATTTCCTCAAGGCGTTCGCTAGAGCAATTCCTGGCTCAAACCCCTCTGTGGCCTTGACCGAGCCATAACGCAGAATTTCGGAGCGCGAATCTTTGTCCATTACATCCCTACGCGCGAGCGTGTATAGTGTCATGGCAGCGGAGGCATGGTGGCCTCCATCTCTTTCTGGAGGTGCTGTCTCCAGAAGTTATCTAATTCTGTATCCAGTACTCGACGATCATACATAATCTTCGGATCTACCGTGAAGTGCTTAGTGACCTTCCCACCGCCCTCTTCTGCGCTGCGCGCCAGCGCCTCGGCTAGTTGCTCTCCCGCCTCGCGCCTGTACATCATGTATGCAGCATCTTGCCCTGGAAGACCTTTGTACCTTAAAGACTTAGCTAGCGAGAATTGCCTTTTAAGTTCTTTTGGAAGATAATCAGGTGGAAACAATTGTGGTACCCGGCTCAATTGCCGCAGAGATTCTACAGTATTAGTACCCTCAGGCCACCCCTCTACAGACTGCGCATAGTGCCCTAATTCATGGTTTAGATTTCTATTTAGGGACTTTTCTGAAGAGTGAGGACCAAATTTGATTATCTTATCTTTTGCATGGAAAGATGCGTTATCTAAGCCCATATCCGGAACATATAGAAAATCAAACTCTTTAAGTTTCGGATACGCCTGAAAGAGGCGTGGATGATCTACTACTTCCCCTATACTCGCGGTCCAAAAATCGCTAGGACGCGTGCCTTGGAATAATTCAGACTCCCACACATCCGGCGTCAAACTCCCCTCTGGCATTTCATACCCGAATTTCACATGGGGGAGAGAGGGGTCTATGTCCCGCCCGCGTGGGATGGGATACATTCCCGGAGTTGATTCGATGATTTCTTTCTGGAGTTTCCAGTCTTTAGGGTTCGTTTTGCGGAGTGTAGAGCTTAGCTCTATCATTTTCCGCCAAATTCCTTTATCCCCAAGCATTCGCGCGCCGACTGGCCCGATAGTTGCCATTTTCGCCGTTCCTCCGCCCGGCACGAAGTCTAGAGCCTCGAGTACATCGGGGTCTAGCTTCATTTGCCACTTATTTCCTTTAATTAATGGATCGCCGTAGGCGATTTTCTCCAGGAGATTCGCCTTCCCACTAGTTAGAGCATCGTAAATTACATTGTCTGCCTTAGAAGACCACTTGCCACTGGGCTTTCGCAGAAGATCTGCCAGAGCCTTGAGTTTTGGATACTTAGGCTCCCACTCCTCGATGTACGTCTCGTTGCTCACTCGGAACTATCCAAGGCAGTTGGTGGGAGAACATGCTGGATACGGACATCCTTGTTGCCGTCGAGATCCGGATGACTGGATGGAGGTAGGAGACGCGCGTAGAGTTTGAAGAACTCGTCCGGATGGGAATCCGCCCAAAGTGCAAGGCGAGAGACACCGCCAATTTGTTCAAACGAGGTTTGAAATGCGGCGATAACTGCTGCACGACTCACCGGTCCTTTCTTGGGGAACATCTTTAAGAGTTTGGAATTCGCTACTTCTGAGAGAGCGGTGAGCGTCTCCTCAGCCTGCTCGGCAGGTACAAACTCTACAAGGTTGCCCATAGGCGCGAGTATAACACAGACCCGCGCGAAGTGCAAGCTCCGAACATGCACTCCTAAGAGTCCAAATTTGGACCCTCGATGGCCAGTGTCCCGCCGGTCTTAGTTTGTGTTTTGAGGGGGGTTGATCACCCCGGGGTCTTCGCGGATAAGTTTTTCTTATGGACGGACAAGGAGGATTAATGCACCATTTCGGTGCGAGTAGGAAGACTTATGGGCCGATAAGTTCTGCTTATGCTGCGGCGCAAAGAAAAGCCCGGTCTTGCGACCGGGCTTTGGGGACTATTCGGCTTTTTCGGCCAGCCAACCGCGCCGGATGGCGTAGCTGACATACAGCATCCCGTTGCCCTTCGGTCCGCCACACTGCGGCACCTTGAGCTCGGGCAGCGCTGCCAGCTTGTCCGCCGTCGTGGGAAGCAGCGGCAGGATCGCCGCCCATGCCGCGCCGGTGTGACCGACGCGGTGCTTCGGCGCCTTCGCGCCCTGCACCAGCACCTTCGGCTTCGCGGTGGGCTTCGCGGACTCCACGGTGCGGATCCCGCCGCGCACGAGGTCGAGCGCGAGCGTCGCGGGCGTCGCGGGCTTGTCTTGCACTTTTTCGGTCTTGGCCATGTCTTGCTCCTTGAAAACCGTAGCACGATTGCCACGGTGACCCATTCTAGCGCAGACGGCAAAAGGATGCAAGTATTTTCTTTTTATGGCCCCAGCAGCAGATTTTATGGCTCCGGAGTTCTCGATGATCTCGTCGTCTGGGATTACTAGAGAGAAAACGACGACGATCCCTAGACTCAAAACGAGACGAGTCCAGCGCCCTGCACCGGGCTGGTCCTGGTCGCCAAAATAGCCCTAAATAGCGAGCAGCTACGGCGGTCTAGACGCTTTTTGAGCGGTTGCCGTGGTAGCCGAGGTGCCGTGCTGCCATTGCTTGCACATTTCTAGACCTAACGTGGGCGCGCACGTATAGTTAATTTTCATGGCAACCTCGGCAACCATGGCAACCTCCGGTAATTCCCCTGCCAAAACAAGCACATAGAACCGACAAAGAGGTAGCCGAGGTTGCCATCAAAACCTCGGCAACCCGTTAAAAGTGATAGCATCGGCAGAGTAAACCCCTTGGGTGCAGTCAAGGGGTAGCCGAGGCGGGGCACGGCAACCTCAATCAAGCTTATTCCCTCCCATAAGTGGGTGCTTTGTCATATCCTCTTTAATGGCCGCATTTTCCCATCCAGTAGATCCATCAAGAGACCACACTCGTGTAGATACCCCATCAATCTTGACTTTATAGTCTGTAGCCAAGACATACCCATGAGAGGCCAACCAATCAGTAATGAATTTAGTCCTATTCGGAGTTACATCCTGAGATCCACCACCGGAGCGGACATATAGAAAATCTAATTCCTTAGCAGTAACGACACGACGATCACCTGTGTAATCCTTTAGCTCGCTGAGCCATGTACTGAGAGCACTTCGCGATGCCGACGCCACGATCTTCTTACCAGCAGTCATGATGGCGGGTGCGTCGGGAGCAAAACCTGAAAGATCTAGA
>Ga0224500_10000138_pt1 | contig 55126 bp, 49 predicted proteins | sample SF_Oct11_sed_USG_FD_168126 | JGI IMG/M metagenome (GOLD analysis project Ga0224500, IMG submission 168126) | Sediment microbial communities from San Francisco Bay, California, United States - SF_Oct11_sed_USGS_4_1 | ecosystem: Environmental > Aquatic > Marine > Sediment | place: USA: California...
AATCTCAAGAACGGCCAGAACAGCCAGGTCGAACATAAGACCCCGTTTGCCGGGCCGATATACCAACGTCGAGAGAACCGGACCAACGATCAGGTTGACTCCGGCAAGTACCAGCAGCAGTCTGCCGATACCGGATAGATCGAAATAACCGCCGGGAAACCATAGGAATCGCAGCAGCGGGTAGACGATCAGCAGTACTGTAGCGGTCGCGACCAGGCGGATCTGAAACAACTGGGCTCTGGACATCACTTTTTCCGGTTCGGAGACGCCCGGCATGATAAGCGGAATCCGCCGCGAAATCGCTGGTTTACGGTCGTTTGCGCTGCTATTATCCGCGCCCGAAAGCCCACCCAGCCTGCTTTGTACGAACATCTGGGCACTGGCAGGGACTAACGCATCCTCATTGTTTGACGGCCCGGTCCGCTCCCGCAAGCGCGCGAGTTCGCGGCTTCGTACTGGCAAACACCCAGGATATTGTAAAGACCACGACTGAGCTCATGACATGAAAGACCTGACCAAGTATCGAAATATAGGCATTTTTGCCCACGTTGACGCGGGCAAGACCACAACCACCGAACGAATCCTGAAACTTACCGGCAAGATCCACAAGATCGGCGAGGTGCACGATGGCGCGGCGACGACCGATTTCATGGAACAGGAACAGGAGCGCGGCATTACCATTCAATCAGCCGCAACCAGTTGCTACTGGGACAATCATCGCCTGAATATCATTGACACACCGGGGCACGTCGACTTCACGATCGAGGTGTATCGTTCGCTCAAGGTGCTTGATGGTGGCATCGGCGTATTTTGTGGCTCGGGTGGTGTAGAACCGCAATCCGAAACCAACTGGCGCTACGCGAATGACGCCGAAGTTGCGCGCGTGATATTTGTCAACAAGCTTGACCGCATCGGCGCGGACTTCTTCCGTGTGATCAAGCAAATCAAGGAGATCCTCGCGGCCACGCCGCTGGTCATGACCCTGCCGATCGGCGTTGAGGATGATTTCAAGGGCGTCGTTGACCTCGTAACGCAGAAGGCCTGGATCTGGAAGACCTCGGACGATCCGCAATCCTACGAAATTACCGACGTACCGCCGGACATGCTGCAGCAGGTCGCCGAATGGCGTGAAAAACTGATCGAGACGGCGGTCGAAGAGGACGATGAGCTTCTTGAGCAGTACCTGGAAGGCAATCTGCCGTCCGAGGCGGATCTCAAGCGCTGCATCCGGAAGGGCACGATCGCGTTGCACTTCTTCCCGACCTTCTGTGGATCAGCCTTTAAAAACAAAGGGATACAGAATGTTCTTAACGGAGTGGTTGACTATTTGCCGAATCCGATGGAAGTCGTGCCGCAGCCGGAAGTGGACCTCGAGGGCAATGAAACCGGCGGCGTGGCCATCGTCGATCCTGACAGGCCACTGCGTGCACTTGCGTTCAAGATCATGGACGATCGTTATGGTGCATTGACTTTTACGCGTGTCTATTCCGGCAGGTTGCAGAAAGGCGACAGCGTGCTGAATACATTTACCGGCAAGACCGAGCGCATCGGTCGCATTGTCGAGATGCATGCCGACTCACGCATGGAACTCGATTCGGCCCAGGCCGGCGATATCGTGGCCCTGCTCGGCATGAAAAATACCCGTACCGGGCACACGCTGGCCGATGTGGATAATCCGGCAACGCTGGAGCCAATGGTGTTCCCGGCGCCCGTGATTTCGATCGCGATCGCACCGAAGGACAAGGCAGGCAATGAAAAGATGGCGGTAGCACTGAACAAGATGGTGCAGGAGGACCCCTCCTTCCACGTTGCGACCGACGAGGATTCCGGTGAGACCCTGATCAAGGGCATGGGTGAATTGCATCTCGATATCAAGGTCGACATTCTGCGCCGCACGCACGGTGTCGATGTGCAGGTCGGCAAGCCACAGGTCGCTTACCGCGAGACAATAACGCAAAAAGTCGACGACATATACACGCACAAGAAACAGTCGGGCGGTTCGGGCCAGTACGCGAAGATCGAATATACGATCGAGCCAGCCGAGACCAACGCGGGTTATGTGTTTGAGTCTACGGTCACGGGTGGCAGCGTGCCGCGCGAATACTGGAGTGCCTGTGAAAAGGCCTTTGCCTCCATGCTTGACGAGGGCACCCTCGCCGGATATCCGTTGCTGGACGTGAAGTTTACGTTGCGCGACGGTGCGTTCCATGCGGTCGATTCCTCGGCACTGGCGTTTGAAATCGCGACCAAGGCCGCCTACCGGCAGACCGTGCCCAAAGCCGGCCCGCTGTTGCTGGAGCCGATCATGAAGGTTGACGTGTTTACGCCGGACGACAACGTCGGTGACGTTATCGGCGACCTGAATCGTCGCCGCGGCATGATCAAGTCACAGGATGCGGGCCCTACCGGCGTGCGTGTCAAGGCGGATGCTCCGCTGGCCGATATGTTCGGCTACATCGGGCACTTGCGGACCCTGACCTCGGGTCGTGGTCAGTTCTCGATGGAGTTCTCGCACTACGCGCCCTGCCCGCAGAATGTCTCCGATGCAGTCATCAAGGAGACCAAGGAACGCAAGGCCGCACTGAAAAAGTAAGTCAAGAGGGTCAGAGCCCAAAAGGGCTCTGACCCTTATCGTTCATATGAACTGTTGTTCGGCCGCAGGCTTCGGTTCCTCGCGATCGAGAATCCAGAGTTTGAAATTGCGTGTCAGCACATACAGTGCTGGTACCAGGAACAGGGTAATGAGCGTCGCGAATACAATGCCGAAGCTCATTGAGATCGCCATGGGAATGACATACTGAGCCTGCACGCTGGATTCCAGCATGATTGGCATCAATCCAGCCGCGGTCGTAAACGACGTCAGGATGATGGCGCGGAAGCGTTGCGTTCCAGAATCGACCACGGCCTGCAGGACGGGCACCCCTGCTCTCCTAGCCGAATTGATAAAGTCCACCATGATCAGGCTGTCATTGACCACGACACCCGCCAACGCAATCAGGCCGAATAGCGAAAACATGCTCAGTGCCTTGCCCATAACAACGTGACCGATGACAGCACCCACGATGCCGAAAGGGATCACGGACATGATGACCAGGGGCTGACCATAAGACTTCAGCGGAATCGCGATCAGGGCATAAATCAGGAACAATGCCGCAATTGAGGCAATCGTCATGTTGCGCATGAATTCCCGTTCTTCCTGGCTGCTGCCCTCCAGCCCATACGTGATACCCGAATGCCTTGACAGCAGCTGCGGAATGTAATCGTCCGATATCTCACTGGCGACCTTACCCGGCTCCACGATTTCCGGGTCGATGTCCGCCGACACCGTTATGGTCCGGGCGCGATTCAAACGCGCAATGCTCGAATAGCTCTTGCCAAACGAAACCTCAGCGACCGATGCGAACGGCACTTCCTCGCCACTTGGCGTACGAATGCGCATATTTTCCAGGTCTGCTATGGAGCGCCGATCTTCCACCGGGTATCGAACCATCACTCGAAGTTCGTCTTTGCCGCGCTGGATGCGCTGCGCCTCCTCGCCATAGAAGGCCTGCCGCACCTGGCGACCCAGCGAATCCATGCTTAAACCGAGCGCTTCGGCCTCGGGTTTGATGGCGAGCTTGATTTCCTGTGCGCCGGTATCGGAGGAATTGCGAATATCGAATACGCCGGCATACGTCGCGAGATGTTCTTCCAGTTCTTCGGCGGCTTGTTCGAGCGCCGTGTAATTGTCGCCGGATAGACGAAAACTTAACGGCGCGCCACCGCCAAAATTATCGCCGTCCTCAAAGGTCAATTCCTTGACGCCCGCAATTTCGCCAACGCGTTCACGCCACAACTTGGTGATGTCCGACACCTGTAAAGGTCGACCCGTCACCATCGGTAACTCGACCCAGGCCACGGCGCCAGTATCACCCTGCGAAAACGATCCGATGTGGCTGATCATTGGCGGCAGATCAGGATTTTCGGCGATGTATTCCTGGTTGAGATCAAGAATGGCACGCTCGACGCGATTTAGTGCAGTATTGCGCGCCTCGGGTGCGGAGCCACTCTCCATTTGCAGGTCCATGCGTATGAAATCGCCCGGCACTTCCGGGAACAGTACGACGCGTACCAGCCCGCTACCAAGCAGCCCACCGGTGAGGATCAATACACCGACAAAGATGGTCGTGGTCAGTCCGGGGTTATTGATCGAGCGCAGCAGCAATGGACGGTAGCGGTTGTGAATCAGGCGATGCAGGCCGTGTTGAGTGTAGCGCTGAATTTTCTGGAAAAAGCGCGAAATCGACTCAAGCTTGCCGATATGGCGCTGCGGATTAAACAGATCGTCTTCGTCAATCGGCTTGATGTTTGCGTGCACCAGGTGCGCAGGCAGGATCAGCTTCGATTCAATCAGGGAAAACATCAGGCACAGAATAACGACCATACCCATGGCTTCGAAAAAAGGACCCGCAACACCACCAATAAACAGCATCGGCGCAAACGCCGCGATCGTTGTCAACACGCCGAAGGTCGCTGGCAATGCCACCTTTTGTGCGCCCAGTACGACGTTGTCAATTGTGTGACCTTTGGCCCGAATCTGGGTATAGACGCTTTCGCCAATGATGATCGCATCGTCCACGACGATGCCAAGCACGATGATGAACCCGAACAGGCTGATCATATTGATTGTGACCGGCCACGGGCCCAAGGGCATAAGGAACAAGGTGCCAAGAAAGGCAACCGGTATTCCTATAATGACCCAGCCTGCGACCTTCATGCGCAGGAACAGTGAAAGCACCAGGAACACCAGCAGCGCTCCCTGCCACATATTTTTCAACATCATGTCGAGACGACCTGTCAGGTAATGCGAGCGGTCTACCCACAAGTCCATCTCCACACCGGGTGGCAAGGTCTTGCGCTTCTCTTCGACGTAAGTCTTCACTGCGGCGGCGGTTTTAAGTTCGTTCTGCTGGCCGTTTGCCAGCACGTTCAGGGTCGCCGTGGGTTCGCCATCGAAGCGGCCGAAGCCTTGAGTCTCGACAAAGCCGTCGTTGATGTTCGCAATATCCCCAAGCAACAGCCGGGTTCCATCCGCGTTCGTACGCAACACCAGGTCCGCGTATTGCCTGCCCGTGTACACCTGACCCTCGGTGCGCAGCAGGATGTCACCGCCTTCGGTTTTGATCGTACCGCCCGGCATATCAACAGACGAACGCCGTATCGCCTGTGACACTTCAGACATCGTCAGGTCGTATTCGCGCAACGTGTGCTCGGAGACTTCGATACTGATTTCGAAAGCGCGATCCCCATAGAAATCTATCTGGCTGATCTCCGGCATCGACAACAAATCGTTGCGTACTTCCTGCGCGATCAGCTTGCGCGAGTAATCGTCCAGATTGCCGTGGATGGCAACGAATATGACCGGCGTGTCTGCCTCGACTTTGTAGATAACCGGCTTTTCTGCCAGGCCCGGGAACGTCGAAATGGCATCGACGCGCGTCTTCACTTCGGTCAGCACCTCGTTGATGTCGACGTCCTGAGAAACTTCTATGGTGATCGAGCCATTACCTTCCTGGGAGCGCGATCGGATTTCCTTGATGCCTTTGATATCCTGTACCGCCTCCTCAACCTTGATGACGACGCCCTCTTCCACCTCTTGCGGAGCAGCGCCAAGGTAGGGTACCTGTACCTGGATCCAGTTCAGTTCAAATTCCGGGGTCGTCTGCTTGCGAATTGTAAAAGCGGAAATTAAACCTGCCACAATAATGAAAAACATCAGCAAATTTGCGGCCACGTGGTTGGCCGCAAACCATGCGATCAGTCCTTTTCTCGGATCCAGGTCCGTTGTATCCATTATCAGTTCTCCGTGGCCACGGCAGTATTGGCGGTACGCACACTCATGCCGTTGGTTGGCGCGGCGATTGCCGTCGTCACAATGCGCTCGCCAGGCTCAGCGCCAGCGTCGATATACACATAGGATGCGTCGGAGCGCAGAATACTGACACTGCGAATTTCGATTTTGTTTTCCTCGTCAACGAACAACAACTGGTCCGAACCGCGTACTGCGCTCCGTGGTACGCGCATCACGTCGACGGCATTTGATGCCTCGATGTTCGCGGCAACGAAGGTACCAATCGGCAACGGCACTCCATCGGTGTGCAGCCTGTAAGGGTCATCCACATGCGCGACCACGTAGGTCACCCGGCTTTGCTCATCGACGACGCCCTCGGAACGCACGATTTGTGCATTCCAAAACTCGCGGCGACCTTTTTGTATGGCGCTGAGCCGCACCGCGGGTCCACTGGCGCTGCCCGTTCGCGTGATCTCGTTACTGCCCGGAATATCCACGAATGCCAGGTCCTGGTCCGTCAATGGCAGCCGAACCTCAGCAAAATCGGTGGCGAAAGTTACACCAATCGGTGTGCCGGGATTGACAAACTGGCCGAGGTCCGCGTCCTTTGAGAGCACCATACCCTCGTACGGCAGCCGGATATAGGTTCGGTCGAGATTGCGTTTGGCGGTCACGAGTTCCGCGCTTGCCGCAGCCAGCGCAGCCGCGGCAGCAGCCAATTCGGCTTCCGCACGATAACCCTGCAGTCGTAGCTTCTCGGCGCCGTCATTCTCTATCTGACGCTGCCGCACCAGCGCCTCGGACCGCGCCACACCCGCCTCGTAGTTGGTCGGATCGATACGCATCAGCACTTCGCCCGCCTCGAATACGCCGCCGGCGATGAACTTTGACGATACTTCAACTATGGACCCGGATACCTCTGCGCTAAGCACCGTCTGCGTGCGTGGCCGCACGATGCCCTGGCTCACGATCTCAAAGCTTGCCTGAGAAAACTCGAGTTCCAGCACATCGACCAGCAAGATCGGCTCCTGGACGTCCTTTTTTTCAGGTTCCGGGCGAAGCGACTGCAACGCGACGGCGGCCGCGATAGTGCCGGCAAAAATGCCCGTGACCAGTAAGATGCGCTGCGTTTTTCGCTGCATGGTATTGATTCTCTATTGCTCGCGAGCGGTGCTGTTGCCCAGTGAATTGGTGTTCTAGTTCACTATAACACCTATCCTGTTGATTGCAAGGGTGTTATAGGTCCAGGTTCCGACCAGTCAACAGTGTATTCCGTCGCAGAATCGGCGTCGCCGCAAACGACATAAAAAGCGCTTTTTGTGACTTAACTCCCTGAAATCGCCACTGATTGGCTACAAACTGCCGCAGATGAATGCCTACCTGAGTCATTTCGGCTTGAACAAGCCGCCGTTTTCCGCCCATGTTGTCGGTAACAACGTTTTCGTCGCGCCGCAGGTTGCTGCGATTGTCGCTGCCCTGAAGAAAGCCCTGGCGACCGAAGATGCCGCCGTGTGCCTGACCGGACCCGTCGGCTCCGGCAAGACCACAATTGCCAAGCGCGCACTTGATGGTATTGGCAAGAATCGCGGCATTGTCACGATCGGCCGTATGCCCTTCGGGCCCGACGAAGTGTTGGAGATACTGCTGGCGGGACTCGGCGCGCGGCAGCTGCCAAAAAGTACCGTGCATCGCTTCGCAACCTTCCGCCGCATGCTGCAGCAGTTTGCCGAGCAGGAAACCCGGGTGTTCATCCTGGTGGAGGATGCAAACCGCATAGGCCTCGACGCATTGTCGGAGCTGGAAGCTCTGACCGCCGCGGACGCGGGCGTTTCCAACGGCGCCAACCTCATCCTGCTTGGCGACGACAGCCTCAATGAGTTCTTGCGCGATCCGAAATTAGCGCGACTGAAACAGCGTTTGCGCTCGCGGCAAAAAATCGACGCACAGAGTTCCGGCGAGTTGCTAGGCTACCTGAAGCACTGCTTCCGACTCGCTGGCCGCGAATTCGATACTCTGTTCGCCGACGGTTCAGCAAGCACGCTGCATCGCCTCAGCGATGGTTTGCCGCGTGTCGTTAACAACTTGCTCGAATCTGTACTCAACATCGCCGCGGACAACGGCGAAAAACGTATAACGCCAAAAATGATCGAGAAAGTCGCAGCCGAAGAGTTCGGGTTGACCGTTGAACACAGTGTGGCGGAGATTACGGCGGCAATTGAAAAAGCTGAGGCAACAAAGACCGTCGAGCCACCAGAACCTGCTGTACCGGTAGAACCCGCTTTGACAGCGAAATTGATCCTGCCAACCGAGCCCGATCCCGTCGTCAAGGCCGAAGAAGACGACATTCCCGAATTGATCCAGGACACGCTGCCCGATCTCGAAATCCTTGCGCCTGAACTGGCTACAACCCCTCAACCGGTCATGAAAGCCAGCGCTGCTTCCCGGCCAGTTGCACCGAAAACCGAGCCCGCCGTAATCAAGCCACCGATTGCTGCAGTGGTGCATGAGCCGACCGAAAATGAACTGCCGGTACTCACCAGCGTACCGGCCGAAGCACGCGATGAAGACGGACGGGTACCAACAGATATTCCGGCCTGGGACCGCGACCCGACTCTCGCCGAACTGCGGCCGGACCTTGAGGCCCTGGAGCGAGCCATGGCGGTCGCCCATGGACCGGAGGCTGTGGCCGCGGCGTCGAAACGTCGCCGGCCTGCCGCATCCGATAGCGCTGACGACGTCGTGGACGTGATTCCGGAAATTACGCTCGACAAACAGATTGAGGCGAAAATTCAGGAGGCGACTGAGGCGCTGAAGAAAGCGCAGCTGCAGGCGGGCTCAAATACGCAAGACACGGCCGACACGACCAGCGAAGGCAAGGTCGAGGCAGTACAGCCGGCGGCAAAACCGACACTGAAACAGGCGCCGCAACCAGCGCCGAAGCCCGCAACCAAACCGGAAACGGTGATCAGCAAGCCGGCCGCGCAGCCCGTAGTACCGGCGATGAACAAACCAGCGGCGAAGCCCGTGCCCATAGTCAGCAAGCCGGCAGTGAAACCTGTACCCGTAGTCAACAAACCGGCGGCGAAGCCTGCTCAGCGCCCGACCCAGGAACTCGAGAAAATTGCATCCGGACTTGCCAGGGCGAAGACCATTGAGGATGTCGATGACTATATGGCGGAGACCCTGTTCGGCGAGGAGTTCAGCCAGCTCGCTGCGCAGGTTGCGGCCAATGCATCGTTATTGCATGAAACCGCGCCCGAGGTTGCCGAACTGAAGCTCGAGACTGACGAACCAAGAAAGCCGCATATTGCGGACTCGTCCCTGTCACAGCGATTGAAAGTCTTGCGTGATCTTAACGAGTTCAGCGCGCCACGCAGCGCGCCACGCGGCGCGCCAGCAACACCCGATTCGGCTGAGAGCATAGTCATCTCTGCTGGCGGGTTTGATGCAGCCCCCGCAGATGAGTCGACTGCCGTCGATTCGATCGAGGACCAGATATCGACATCGATGACACAGTCATTGAAGGCGCTCAGCATTCGGCCAAGCCCCAAAGCAGACGTCGACGATACCGATCAGGATGACGATGACGATGACGACGACTCGGGCAAGGGCTTTTTCAGTCGCTTTCGACGCAAGTAAAAAGGCCGGGCACGAACCTCCTCGATGTAACGATCGATAACACCCTCAAGCATCGCCAGCGGCAATTCCCCCTGGCTGAGCACGGCGTCGTGAAATCCGCGCAAATCAAATTCATCACCGAGTTCCGATTCGGCACGCCGCCGTACTTCCCAGATCTTGAGTTCACCGAGCTTGTAGGCGAGCGCCTGTCCGGGCCAGGAAATGTAACGATCAACTTCCGCGCGCGCATTGGCCGCCGATAACGCAGTGTTCTGCAGCAGGAAATCGATCGCCTGTTGCCGTGTCCAGAGTTGTGAATGAATGCCCGTGTCGATGACCAGCCGGCAGGCGCGCCACATTTCGTAACTGAGCCGGCCAAAATGCTCATACGGCGTTCGGTACACGCCCATTTCGACACCGAGTTTTTCGGCATAGAGTCCCCAGCCCTCGCCAAACGCGCTGAAGCCAAGCGTGCGCCGGAATGCCGGCACGTTTTCAAGCTCAAGTGCGAGCGCGTTCTGATGATGATGTCCAGGCACGGCTTCGTGCAAAGTCAGCGCGGGTATTTCGTACAGCGGGCGCTGATCCAGGGCAAACGTATTGATCCAGTACGCACCACCATTCTTCGCATTGAGCGGCGCACCGTAATACGCGCCGGTGGTGTAATTGGGCGCGATTTCATCGGGCACGGGAATGACGCCGTAACTCTGCCGCGGCAGTTTGCCGAAATATCCCGGCATCAGGTAGTCGATTCGTTTTGCGGTATAAGCCGCTGCGGCGAGTAGTTGCTCGGCCGAGGTCGCAAAAAACTGCGGATCGCTGCGCAGGAATTTCGTAAACGCTGCAAAGTCGCCATCGAACTCAAGCTCCGCAATAATTTCCTGCATCTCGGCACGGATGCGCGCAACTTCAGCAAGCCCGGTCGCATGAATATCGTCAGCAGTGGCGTCCGTCAACGTCGTGTAACGGCGAATCTGAAATGCGTAAAACACCTCGCCGTTCGGCAGCTGCTCTGCACCCGGTGACTCTGATGCACGGTATTCGTCGCGCAGGAACGCCGCGACCGCAGCGAATGCGGGCAATACATCTTTCTCGATGATTTGCCGGCCCGCCGCGCGCAGGCGCCTTTGCTCATCCGCCGTGACCTTGCCGCTCATAGCCTGCAAAGGTGCAAAAAAGCTGCTGTCTTCGGGATTGTCCTTTTGCTGTGCGTCGAGTGTCGGCAAAACACCATCGATCACGATCTGCGGCAGCACGAATCCGTCACTCGAACCGCGTCGCATGTTATCGAGATTTTCCTCGAAGTAGCGTGGAATATCCCGCAATCGGGCCAGGTAGTCCTCGTAGTCAGCAACACTGTCCATATCAATGCCGCCGCTGACTGTCAGTGCATTCATGAAAAAGCCGAAGAAGGTATTGAACGGAATTCGTTCGAGGCCGAGTTCGGCGGCACCGATGGAATCCTGCAACACCCAGTCGAACAACTCGGCGTTCACCCTGCCGCTTGGCGAAAACGCCGAGGGGTCGATGTCGCGGCTGCGGCGCAGAAAGGATCGCGCCATCTCGAGCCTGCGCTCACCGGCCGCAACGGTTACTGACGGCAAGCGATCGTTGAAGTCATCAATGCCGGTTCGCGTTGCCGCGTCCGGGTTCTCGGCCAGGAAATAATCCCAGTATTCGGCGAGCAGGATGTCGAGCTGCTGCCCGGCCGCCGACTGCGACGATGGCGACGATTGCGCCGCCGCAATGCCGGCCGACAGGACCAGGCCGGCGATGCAGAGCAGAGCCAGGGATCTCAAGCTGCTACTCGCCTGTGGCCGCCAGCGCCTCGAGACGCTTCGCCTCGAATTCGTCGCCCGGGTTCCAGCTCGGCATCGCGTCCGCATTGGCCACGGCGAGACCGATCCAGAATCCTACCTGTGCATCCTGAACCATGCCGACCAGGCTCCAGTTCGGATCGTATTCATCCGAGGGCTGGTGATAATGGTGCTCTTCGTAGGCTTCTTTTTGCTGCTTGCCCCAGCCCTCGGGCCGGTCGATAAAGTCGGTACCCGGCTCAAGGTAGACCGCGGGCACACCGACTTTCGCAAAACTGAACTGGTCCGAGCGATAAAAATAGCCGCGATCCACAAACTGGTCGGGCTTCACGACCCTGCCCTGCTCGGCCGCGTACTTGATTACCAGCTCATCAATTGAAGTCTTGCCAAAGCCCACGTAAGTGATGTCCTTGGTCAGGCCGTGCAGGTTGCCGCCGTCGAAATTCAGGTTCGCGGCGATCTTGCCCGGATGGAAAGTCGGGTTGGCGGCATACCATTTTGAGCCCAGCAGGCCTTGCTCTTCCGCACCGACAAGGCAAATCAGGATTGAACGACGTGGACGCTCCGGCAACGCCATATAGGCCTTCGCCATCGCGAGAACTTCGGCAACGCCCGAGGCATTGTCCATGGCGCCGTTGTAGATGGTATCGCCCTCTTCATTCGCCGGGCCGATGCCGAGGTGATCGTGATGCGCCGAGAAGATAACGACCTCGTCTTGCAGCTCTGGGTCACTGCCCGGGATGAGGCCGAGGACATTGGCCGTTTGCACGGCATCAATCGTGACATCCATGCCAATCGACGTTGTGACGCCCAGTGGCACAGGCTTGAAATCCCGGTTATAGGCCGCCTCGCGCAGTTCATCGAGATCCATGCCCGCCATGGCGACCAGTGCCCTGGTCGCGTCTTCGGTCATGAAGGATTTGAACTGGTTGCGCGGTTCATCGCCTACCGGCAACTCCATCTGCGGGCCGGTATTCGAAGTCTGCAGGACCTGGAACGGATAGCCGGCAGAAGGTGTGGTGTGAATGATGATCGCGCCGATGGCGCCGTTACGCGCCGCGTTCTCGAACTTGTAATCCCAGCGCCCGTACCAGAGACGCGTCTCGCCGGCGAACAGCTCCGGATCCCAGTCCGGGTCGTTGTTCATCAGAATGACAATCTTGCCGCGAACATCGACGTCCTTGTAGTCATCCCAGTCGAACTCTGGCGCCTGGATGCCGTAGCCCGCGAACACGACTTCGGCGTTTTCGATATCGATACGCGGTTGCTGCAAATAGCCGTTAATGACGAAATCATCGTACTGCTTGAACGACCGTGTCTCACCGTGACCTGAAAACTCCCAGCTGTCGGGCGGGTGTGTGTCAACACTGACCATGTTGAACGGTTGCTCCCAGCCGCCATTGGCAGCGCCCGGCTGCAATCCCATCTCGGCCATGCGATCGGCAAGATATTTGCGCGCCGCAACATCGCCTGCGGTTGCGGGGCCACGACCTTCATAACGATCGTCGGAAATTTCCCGGATGATCTCGTGCATGAAATCTTCGGTGATCAACTCCACCGCAGCGGCCGCTGAGCCGGCACTAACACCTTCTGTCGTTGCTGGTTCGTCACCGCCGCAGGCAGCCAGTGTCATGGTTGCGGCGATGCCGGCGAGTACAGTGGTCCACTTATTCGTCACGTTTTATCCTTATCATCATCAGTTAAACAACTCGGCGAGGAAGTATCGCGTCGCGGCCCAGGAACGCCTGTCGGCGCTCTCGTTGTAGGCCTTGCCTGCCTGCGGATCACTCGCCGCCGGGTTGCTGAAAGCGTGCATGGTATGGCCATAGCCATGCAGTTGCCAGTCGGCGCCGGCAGCCGTTAACTCCTGTGCCAATGAGACAACCGCCTCAGGCGTCGCAAATGGATCGTCCCAGCCGTGCAGCAGCAACACTTTGGCCGAGATTTTCCGACCTGTTGTATTACCCGGCGGCGTGAAGATGCCATGCACGCTGACAACACCCGCTATGTCCGCGCCGCTGCGCGCAATATCGAGCACGCACAAGCCGCCAAAACAAAAACCCATCGCCGCAGTCTTTGACTGATCTACCTCAGATTGTTCCCGCAATGTTGCGAGCGCCGCGAGCAATCGCCGCTGCAAGGCGGACCGGTCCGCCCGCAGCATGTCCATCCGGGCCCTGTTGACGGCCATGTCGGCAGACCGGGTGCCTCTGCCGTAGACATCGATCGCGAAGCCGACGTAGCCGAGTTCTGCCAGTTTTGCGGCCTTCTGTTCTTCGAACGCAGTTCGTCCCGCAATCGTATGCGCGACGAGCACTCCTGGGCGGGTACCGGGGTACGCGTCGTCCCAGGCGAGACGCCCCTCAAAGGTGATATCCCCTTCCGCGTATTCAACAAGGCGCGACTGAATGCTCACTGGACTCAATCGCGGCGAATGACCAGGATCTCAACCCGGCCTTTCGGCCCGATGTACCAGGACGCGAGCATGCTCGTGATCGACACGATCAACGCACCGAGAATTGCGGAGCCGAGGCCCGCCACGGCGAAGTTGTCGAGCATCGCAGCCACCAGGCCGAACATCGCGGCATTGAGCACGAGCAGGAACAGGCCGAGCGTGATGATCGTCAGCGGCAGGGTCAACAGGAAGGCGATGGGACGAACAAAGGCGTTAACCAGGCCAAGCAGCAGCGCCGCGAGAATGAAGGTCCCCACGCCCTCGATCCGCACGCCGGACACCAGCGTCGATGCCAGCAGCAAGCCCAGCATCACGACCAGTGTTCGAACGACTATTCCCGCCATGGATTCCATTATGCGAGCAAGCCCGACTCTTTGCTAGAATGCCGTCTGCCGTGCCCCGGTAGCTCAGTCGGATAGAGCGACGGTTTCCTAAACCGTAGGTCCCATGTTCGAATCATGGTCGGGGCGCCATTTACAGCCCCACAGTTGACTAACGATTTCTATCGATCGTTACTCCATTTCGATCGTATCCAGCATCCATTTTTGAGTAACCGCTCCAATAATAAGGATCTGCAGGTCGCTGTCGCCCGTATTAGCAATGGAGTGAACATCATTTAGGGGAATGACCAGCGCATCGTCTTTGCTGATCGGTGCGGTCTCGTCGTTAACAGTAATCATGCCTGCGCCGCTCTGGATGTAATAAATCTCCTCAACATTCGCGTGCCGCTTCTTGCCGACCGTTACGCCCTCAGGGAGCACAAGATGATCAACGTACGACCAGTTGGTGAAGAACACGTCTGGATTCAAGGCGCGTCGGTAGAATGCAGTGCCTGTACCACCGTGCAGGCCTGGCATTGGTTGCAGTAGCGATTTATCAAATCGCGCATTGACGAATACCGGAACCTTGTCTTGTGCTGCGCCGACACGATCATCACCGAGATCGAAATTGTCGTAGATGCCTTTGCGCGTTGTGACCGCAATGTTCATCCACTGAACTGGTTTATCCGTAACGTTTAGAATTGCGTGCGAGTCGCCCATACGGCATGGCACAGCCGCAGGCCCCTTGATGGTCGAGGTGCGCCCGTTGATCGTGAACTCGGCCTCACCGTCAAGGATAAAGTACATCTCTTCCATTTGATTGTGGAAGTGGTGACCGATCCCGCCACCGGGCGGCAAGAACCCGCGATGCACGAAGTTAAAGTTTGTCGTGAATGCGGATCCGGGAATGAGCGTGTCGTAATGTATCTCGCCTGCCCCCTGGTGAGCACCGGAGCCGACGCGGTAGGCGCCTGGATCAGTGCTGGCAATGCGTTCGGGCAACGGCTCGCGTGCCATCGATGGCAGGGCCAGCAGCAAGGATGATAGAACGAGGAGCGTATTGACGAGGGACTTCATGATGATCTCCAGAAAGGAAGACAACTAAGAAGCATGATGGAGCTCCTAGTGTGGCCGGTCAAAACCTTTCTCTCGATCGGAGATCCACCTGGAATTCCTTAGTGCAATTCCTCTAGTCCTCAGACTTCGGCGGCGCCATCAACTCATCCAGCAAGGCAATCAACTGCTCACGATCGTAGCTATACGGCTGATCTGCATTGAGCTCGAGCAAGCGCTGCATCGCGGCACTGATTGTCAATCGCGCCTGCTCGGCGTTCGGCGTCACCATGTAGCGGCGCCTTGGGGTCTCACTCGACATGACATGCAACACCGCCTGTGCGACCTCGTCCGGTTCCTTTAGCGAATCGTTGCCCATGTTCGTTCTGATCATCTGCTCGCGGCTCGCGGCATCGAGCTCGATCTCGCCGGCGTCGGCTGCCGCAAGCACCTGTGCAAGCATTTTGCCGCGGATCTCCGATTTGTAGCCGCCCGGATCGACCACGCTTACGTGCACACCGGATGCAGCGAGCTCCGCGGCCAGCGAGTCGGTATAACCCTCAATAGCAAACTTGCTGGCACTGTAGCCGCCATCCTCGCTGCCTGCGATATAGCCACTGATGGACCCGATTGTCGTCGTGCGACCCTGGCTCTCAAGCAGCAACGGCAGGAAAGCATTGTTGATTCGGACCGGGCCGAGCACGTTTATTTCCAGTGTCGTCCTGACATTTGGCTCGGAGTCGGTCACCAGCGATCCCAGCATCAAGACGCCCGCGTTGTTGACGATGCCCCAGAGACCCCGGCCTTCGCCCTTGACGAAGTCGACCGCAGCATCGATATCGTCCTGCACGGTCACGTCGAGCCTGACCGCGCTCACGTTCTGCATGGCATCAAGCCTTTCCAGGTCCGCCGCTTTGCGCGCGCCGGCATAAACATGGTAGCCGTTCTCAGCCAGTGTCTCAGCGATCCGCAATCCAATGCCGGAGCTTGCTCCTGTTACGAGCACAGCCTTTTGCGGCACGTCGTCCGCAGCCGCGACAGTAAACAGACTGAACGTCAGCAATCCCTGCAATGCAACAGCAGCAACAATTTTCACGATTCTCATTCGATTCAGTCCACGCGCCGGAAAAGCGGTAGTGTACCGAGTCGGTCGCTGAGGTCCATCTCCATTCACCGCAAGGCCGCAGCCGAGCAGGATGCTGTCAGAGGTGCTCATGATCGCATTAGCATCTGGCACGGCGTTGCTCACTGGGTTGCAGGTGCTAAGCTACCGCAGATGGCACCGAAACCTAACGCATTCCCGAGGTCTGCCCAATGCTGCAAGTAAAATCACGCGCACCGGAGTTTGTACTGCCTGACGACCAGGGACGCGACACCTCCCTGAGTGACCTGCTGCACGACGGCCCGCTGATCCTGTACTTCTACCCGGCAGACTTCACGCCCGGCTGCACGCGTGAAGCCTGCGCGGTTCGCGATATTTACTCTGAACTCGCCGCCGTGGGACTGACAGTTGCGGGTGTCAGCCCGCAGGATCCTGACAGCCACGTGCGTTTTCGCAAAACCCACAATCTCCCATTCACCTTGCTTTGTGACCCGGGCAAGATCGTCATTCGCATGTACGGCGTCGACGGGCCATTTGGGATCGGCGTACGGCGTGCGACGTTCCTGATTAACCAGGACCGGATTATCAGCGATACGCTGCTCGCGGACGTTCGTATCGGACGGCATACCGAGTTCATGAAAAAGGCAATCATGCTGCGCGAAACGGCGGGTATGCGAGCGCCGCCGGCGGCAAGCTAGATCACGCTCCGCTCAGAGTCAGCGTGACGTTTCGTCGATGTGCCGCCTGGCGATGTTCCCACAGGTAAACCCCCTGCCAGGTGCCGAGATCGATCTTGCCATTGCGAATGGGCAGGGTCAGGTCGTTGTGCGTCAAGACACTGCGTACGTGTGCTGACATGTCATCGGACCCTTCCGCCGTGTGGGTGAACATTGGGTCGCCATCCGGCGCGAGCCTCGACATGAACGTTTCCAGGTCCTGCAACACGGCAGGGTCGGCATTTTCGCAAAGCATCAGTGACGCGCTGGTGTGCCTCAGGAAAACATGGCAAAGGCCGCTGCCGATGCCGGATTCGCGCACCGCATCCCGAATCCTGCCGGTCAGGTCGTAGCTGCCACGGCCGTGCGTCTCGACGCTGAACTCAACCTGCCACATCGGCGATATACGGCTCCCCATAGCGCAATCGAATAGTCTTCGTCTTGCCAAACCAGGGAATTGAAATGATGTAGATGTTGTCGAACTCGTTCGGCGCAATTGGCGGGACTTTCTTGCTGGCGCCAAGATTGGCGATCAGTTCAGGCAGCGTGTTGCTGTGCGCAACGACCAGCACTATCTTGCCTTTGTGCGCTTTGAGAATCGTCTCGAGCACCGCCTCCGTGTCGCCTGCGTCATAACTATGGATTGGCAACCCAAGCCGGTCCGCCAGCGGCTGCGCAGTTTCCATGGAGCGCTTCAACGGCGTCGAGTAGATCGCGTCGATGCCGGCAACGACATCCGCATCAACCAGTTGCCGGGTCAACTCTGCGACCCGACGCTGCCCGGCCTCGCTCAAAGAGGGATCGTCAGCCTCGTGGTCGGTCTGCTCGGCGTGCCGCACGAATATCATGGTAGTGGTTGCCTGTGATTCAAAGAACCACGCGAGGCCAATCGCAATAGCCGTATAGACGATGAAGACCTGGATGCGGCGCGCTGTGCGCACCCGGCGACGATCCTGTTCTTTCTTGCTCCGCATGGCCAGCGACTTTACGAGTTTTTGGGCTTTTTGACTATGTGAAACTCGCCTTCAATAACGTTGCTCTGCGGCAGCCGCCGCTTCGCCCACCAAAGCCTGATTGCGACCGCGACCGCCGCCACCACGGTGAAAGCACTCAGCGCCAGGAACGCGAAAAGTCCCAGGACGAAAGAGATGCCGACTACGACCACCGCGACAATAAACAGCAACAGGGTGACCAGCGGATTGCTGCCCTGCGCGATTCTATTGCTGGTAAATTTGCCCAAGAGGAGCCCTTTTGGTGCTTAAAACTGCAGTAATTATAGTTTATTAAAACAATATATTATGAAACATTTCTAGAAAGATTATCACTAAGCATCTGAGAGCTCATGATGTCTAAGACCACGCACCCGGCCGGCGGTTCGGCTCACTATTGAAACCCTACGCCCCAGCACGCACAATGCGCGCGCAAAACCGGACACCGGAGAGGTGGCAGAGCGGTTGAATGCACCGGTCTTGAAAACCGGCAAGGGTTTATAGCCCTTCGAGGGTTCGAATCCCTCCCTCTCCGCCAGTTACGGTTCTAACCGCTTGATAATGGGCAAATTATCACTTGCCTTGAATTATCTTCCCACAAGCCGACCCACGTATGTAGTGCGTGTCGGAATGTCATTGATCAATCAAATCTGACGAATATTTTGCGCTGTGACGCGCGAGCGACCAGGTGGTTGTCTGCTATTCCTCATTCCAGCCACTCAATCGTCTGCTTTAGCGACTTGCCGACGGGCTGCGATCGGCTGCGGATTCAATCGGTCGACGCAACACATTCATAAAATTTCTCTGCTGGCGAATAATAGCCCAAAGTTTTCCTCGGGCGCTCATTCAATCGTTTCGCTACGGCATTGAGTCGGTTCTGATGCACGTTTGACAGATCCATGCCTTTTGGAAAGTACTGCCGGAGTAACGCATTGGTATTTTCATTTGAACCACGCTGCCACGGTTGTTGCGGATCACAGAAGTAAACCTTGATGTCCGTGGCCATAGAGAATGTCTTGTGGCCGGCCATCTCGCTGCCACGATCCCAGGTCAACGACTTGTAGAGCTCGCGCGGCAATTTCTGCGCGTGCCGAGTCAATGCCTTGACCACGGTCGCTGTATCTTTGCGCGATGCGCGAACCAGCATCACGTAACGTGTTTGACGCTCGACCAGCGTAATGATCTGACTGTCCTTCGTGCCACATAGCAGATCACCCTCCCAATGCCCCGGTACTGCTCGGTCCTCCACCTCCGCCGGCCGCTCGCGGATCGGTACCGCATCAACGATCTGGCCATGTTCAGGACCTTTCTGCGTGTGATGCCGCGACCGACGAACCGAGCGCGGACGCCGCAGATACGCCAGCAACCCCTTCTTCAAAGCACCGCGAGTCTGGATATACAGGCTCTTGTAGATCGTCTCGTGTGACACCTGGAATGCCTCGTCGTCGGGATACGCACGCTTAACCCAGCCCGCAATCTGTTCTGGCGCCCACTCGAGCAGCAGCTTGTTAGCGACGATGCGTGCCAATGCTCCGTTTTGCGCCAGTTTACAGGGCTTCGGGCGCTTCGCTCGTTCCCAGGCCGCGGTATCCGCCTTGTGTGCCCGGTATGAACGCCGGCCACGGTTGCGCCGTATCTCCCGGCTGACCGTGGACGGCGCTCGATCAAGATCCCTGGCGATAGCACGCAACGATCGGCCCGCTACCACGCCTCGGGATATCTCTTCGCGTTCCGATAATGACAGTGAGCGGCTCGACCTTCGTCGCGTGGCCGGACGAATGCCACCTGTCTCTGAAAAGATATTCTGGATCGATGAATGGCCCTGGATCCCAAACGAACGGCCAATCTCGTTCATAGACTCGCCGTTCTGCCAGCGATCCCACATCAAGGACTTCTCAGCCTGGGTGTAATGACGTCTCTTGCGCTTCTGCATCTGCAACATCCTCCCCTCTACAATGTTAGAGTCTAGGTGTTGCATCGACCGATTGAATCCACAGTCGGAATCAGCCGTTGGCTGGTTTCGCGTTACAATGACGAGGGTTTATTCGAAGTGGTCTTCCAGTATTGACGAATGATCGACGCAATTCGATCTGTTTATTAAGGAGCGACAAGAGCCATGAAGCGACGTAGTTTTTTAGGGGCATTGGTGTCTGCCACCGCTGCTACAAGTGGTCTTGGCCACAGGGTTGTTTACGCTAGCGAATGTCCACCGCAATTACTCAACGGCGTGCAGTTGTGGAGTGTTCGTGATCTCCTTGCCAAAGATGCTCGTGGCACGATCGAGGCAATAGGTGCACTCGGCTTCAACTCCGTTGAACTGTTCAGATTGGGAGGAACCCAGGACAGCGAGGGCCGGTATTTCGGACTTGCATTTGACGAACTGTTACGGGTTCTGAATGCCTCGGGGCTCAGTGCGCGTCATTCACACGTTGTGGAAAATTGGCAAGACACCGATGCCATTGCCAGAGTCGCTGAGCAACTGGGAATTGAAGTGATAATCCTGGCTGCCGCGGATGAATTTTTTGACAGGCAAGCCGTTCAATTTATTCCCGCGAACAGTGTCGCCCAGGTTCGGAACCTCGCCGACAAGCTGAACACAGCCGGTGAACGATATCGACGCCACGGAATTACATTTGCGTATCACAACCATTGGACGGAGTTTGCGAAAGTCGAAAACCAGGTTCCTTTGGACATATTGATCGCACATACGGACCCGGACAATGTTCATTTCGAACTCGATATTGGCTGGACGACTGCGGCTGGTGTAGATCCGCTCTCCTATCTTGAAAGGAATCTGGGCCGGATTATTTCCTGTCACCTGAAAGACTTCGATCAGCGGAAACAACTTCCGACTCCCCCTTCGACAGACGATTACCTCGACATCGTTCGCGAGCCCGGCGGCGGTACTATAGATTTTGCGCCGATCATAGAGTTACTTGTCGAGGGCGGCGTTCAGAATGCGTTTGTGGAAGTCGACAGACCGGACGATCCGTTGGCAGCCATTCAACGTGGCCGATTACATTTGCAGGCTTTGGGTAGCTGTGTGTGACTGTCTTCTGGTGTCCGAAAGCAGTCTGCCTGAAAGGACCTGGAAGACAAACAACGTTTGGAGGCTTTCATGAAAAAATCGTTATTCTTAAGTGTGTTGGTGCTGCTACTTGCGGCGTGTTCCAGCGAAACCGGGGTTCCAGCCGACGAAACGCAAGCTAACACTGCCACTGCAGGAACTGCGCAAGAGATACCGCCCGCAGGTACGAGCCTGGCAGACGTCATCGCTGACCAACGTCGGAACGAGAGTCGCGCGCGCGACAAGTGGCGCCACCCTCTGGAAACACTGTCTTTCATCGGCGTCGAGCCGGACATGACGATCGTCGAAGTTCTTCCAGGCAACGGCGGCTGGTATACGCAGATTCTGGGTCCGTTTACGGCCGAGCAAGGCCGCTTGATTGGCTTGACATACCCGCAATCCCTCTGGTCCCAGATGTTTTCCGACTGGGGTGAACACAGGTATGAGCAGTTCGGCGCCGATGTCACCCAGTTTGGCCGCTACCTTTCTGTCGAAGGTGTCGAGCGCGCGAGGCCGATCGTAGGCTATACCATTGACGCCATTCCTGATGAAGAGAACGGGCAGGCTGATGCAGTCCTGTTCATTCGTGCGATGCACCATCTGTTCCGCTTCGAGGAGCCGCTGATCGATACAGCCTTGTCAGAGGTGTTTGACGTGCTGGCTCCCGGCGGCGTAGTCGGCGTCGTCCAGCACCGTGCACCGGAAGAAGCGGACGCCGAGTTTGCCAACGGCAATAACGGCTACTTAAAGCAGAGCGACGTTATCGCGGCGTTCGAACGGGCCGGCTTCGTGCTGGAAGAAACCAGCGAGGTGAATGCCAACCCGAACGATCCGGCGGATGGCCCGGTCTGGCGTTTGCCACCGTCGACCACCGACAATCCGGAAACCATGAACATTGGCGAGTCGGACCGGATGACGTTGCGGTTTCGCAAACCGATGTAGGCCTCATTGACTTGGATATCGGCGGATGCGCTCGGAGTGGATAAAATAGCCCCCTTCAGCGCCAGCCTCGCCCTGGCGGCATTGCGTCTTGTCGCCGCTGTTTCGAGGTCGGTGGGCTTGAAAACCGCACGCGCTCCCCCAGATACTGAAGCCACCGGCTGCGGAATGCGTGCCGGGCGAGCCACCCTGGCGTGGTAGAATCCACGCAGCTGAACAACCAAGGAGTTAGCGAGATGCAGGACAACATCAATTACCTGGCCCCGGTCGCCGAGGCAACCGTTGCCGAGCGTTCCGAATTCATCTGGAAGTGCTATGCGCACGTTGTCGGCGCGATCCTGGCGTTCGCCGCTGTCGAAGTTTATTTCTTCCAGTCCGGCATCGCCGCAGCGATCGCCGAGCCGATGTTGAATAACTGGCTCCTGGTCATCGGCGGATTCATGCTGGTGGGCTGGGGCGCGACGCATGTGGCACACAAGCTTGAATCCACACTGGCCCAGTATGCCGCTTTCGCTTTGTTTGTCGTCGCAGAGGCACTGATTTTCGCGCCACTGTTGTTTGTGGCCGATTACTACGCGCCTGGCGCTATCGAAAGCGCTGCCGGCGTAACACTTCTGGGTTCCGTTGCACTGATCGCGACCGCCATGATCACCCGCAAGGATTTCTCGTTCCTGCGCGGGATGCTGGTATGGATCGGCATGCTGGCACTGGTCGCAATTGTTGCCGCGGTATTGTTCAAGTTCGAGCTTGGCACCTGGTTTTCAGTAGCCATGATCGGTTTTGCCGGGGCCGCCGTGCTGTATGACACTTCCAACATCATGCACCACTACCCCAGCGATCGGTACGTCGCTGCCGCGATGGCCCTGTTCGCGTCGATCGCGCTGATGTTCTGGTATGTGCTGCGCCTGTTCATGAATCGCGACTAAGCGAATCCTGCCGTAATAAAAAGGCCCGCTCTGCGGGCCTTTTTTTGCGGCTTTCCCTTATCCCGTCAGCCGCGATCGTATGCTTAACTCCCAGCTGTACGGCCACACGGGTTGTACGGGAGGTGTGTGATGAGATCGCCAAAATTTCTCGCGATTCTCGCTGCGGCAGCGGCCTTGTGCGGCGCTTGCGACGAGGAAAAGGTCATGTCCGAGCGTGGTTTCCGCCTGCCGGATGGCAATGCACAGGCTGGTCGGGAAACATTTCTGTATATGCAGTGCAATCAGTGCCACACGATCCGGAACGAGGAATTGCCGCCGATCGCAGGCTATGAGCCTTATGTAGAACTGGGTGGTCCGGTCACCAAAGTGAAAACATACGGTGAACTGGTCACGGCGATCATCAACCCGTCGCACAAGCTGGCGGACGGCTATGCCAAGGAACTGGTATCGGAAAACGGAGTATCCAACATGTACGTGTACAACGGTTACATGACCGTGCAGGAGCTCACCGATCTGGTCATGTTTCTGCAGCCGCATTACAACGTGATCGCGCCGCAGTTTCAGTACCGGGTATACCCCTGAGGCAGGGCTAGGCCTGCAGCGTCTTTGCGCCGCCCATGTATGGCTGTAATACGGCGGGAATGGCCACGCTGCCGTCAGCCTGCTGGTAGTTTTCGAGGACAGCGATCAACGCCCGCCCGGCGGCAACGCCGGAGCCGTTCAGCGTGTGGATAAGTTCCGGCTTGCCGCTTTCCGGGTTGCGGCGTCGCGCCTGCATGCGGCGCGCCTGGAAGTCGGTGCAGTTACTGCACGATGAAATCTCGCGGTATCTCTGCTGGCCCGGCAACCAGACTTCGATGTCGTAGGTCTTGGCAGCACCAAAGCCGATGTCACCGGCACACAAGGCGACCACCCGGTACGGCAGCTCCAGTTTCTGCAGAATTTTTTCCGCATGTGCGGTCAGTTCTTCAAGCGCCGCTGCCGAAGCATCGGCAGCAACCAGCTGCACCAGCTCAACTTTCTCGAACTGATGCTGGCGGATCATGCCGCGTGTGTCCTGGCCGTAGGAGCCTGCCTCGGAGCGAAAGCACGGCGTATGCGCTGTGTAGCGCAGCGGTAACTGGTCGGCGTCAAAGATAATGTCGCGTGCAAAATTCGTCAGCGGCACCTCTGCGGTCGGAATAAGGTAAAAGGGGGTGTCGGTGCCAGTAGTGAATAAATCCGCCGCGAATTTCGGCAACTGGCCGGTGCCTTCCAGTGCGTGCGCATGCACCAGGTAGGGCACATACGATTCCCGGTAACCGTGTTCGCCGGTATGCGTATCCAGCATGAAGGTAATCAGCGCGCGCTGCAGCCTTGCGAGTGCGCCGTGGAGCACCGCGAAACGGGCACCTGAAATCTTGCTGGCGGCGTCGAAATCCAGTAACCCCAGCACTTCGCCGAGTTCAATATGGTCGCGAGCCTTGAACGCAAATTCGGGTGGTACACCCCAGCGTCGCACCTCGACGTTGTCCACATCATTACGGCCATCCGGCACGTCATCGCAAAGCAGGTTCGGCAAATTGAGTTCAATGTCACGCAGCTCGCCCAGTAGCAACTGCAGCTCTGTTTGGCAGGTGGCCAGGCGTGTACCCAAATCAGCGACCGTTGCCATAAGTGGTGCCGCGTCCTCGCCTTTCGCCTTGGCCTGGCCGATGGCTTTCGAGCGGGAATTACGTTCACTCTGCAGCTTTTCCGTCTGCACCTGCAGCGACTTGCGTCGCTCCTCAAGTGCGAGATAGGCCGGAGCATCAAAAACGTGGCCGCGACGCGCAAGGTTGCGGGCAACGTCGGCCGTTGACTGGCGCAGTAATTTAGGATCAATCATCGCTTTCTGATTTCATCGAGTTTTTCGCGGATCCTGATCTCCAGTCCGCGCGGCACCGGATGATAATACGTGCGTGCGCTCATGTCGTCGGGAAAATATTTCTCTCCCCTGGCAATCGCATCTTCTTCATCGTGTGCGTAACGATAATTTTCGCCGTAGCCAAGCTCCTTCATCAGTCGCGTCGGCGCGTTGCGCAAATGCAGCGGTACTTCCAGCGAGCCGAATTCCCTGGCGTCGGCCTGCGCGGCCTTGGCGGCGAGATACACGGCATTGCTCTTGGCGGCGCAGGCGAGATAAACCACGGCCTGTGCCAGCGCCAGCTCGCCCTCGGGGCTACCCAGGCGTTCGAGTACATCCCAGGCATTCATGCACAGCTGCAGCGCGCGCGGATCCGCGTTGCCGATGTCCTCGGATGCCACCCGAATCATACGCCGGGCGACATACAGCGGGTCGCAGCCGCCGTCCAGCATGCGCATCAGCCAATACAGCGAGGCATCGGGATCTGAGCCTCGCACCGACTTGTGCAAAGCCGAAATCTGGTCGTAAAAATACTCGCCCTGCTTGTCGAAGCGGCGCCGGCCACCGGCGACGACATCCGCGACAATAGTCGCGCTGATGTTGCCGTCATCGGCGAGATCCGCAGCCAGCTCGAGCAGGTTGAGAGCGCGGCGCGCATCGCCGTCGGCAGCCATAACCAGCCGCCTGAGTAATTCATCACTGATCGTGCAGCGATTGCCGAGACCACGGTTCGGCTCCGCGATCGCGCGGCGCAGGATTTGCTCGAGCGCGACATCGTCCAGCAACTTCAGCACGTAGACACGTGCGCGCGACAACAAGGCGTTGTTCAATTCAAAGGATGGATTCTCTGTGGTTGCTCCGATGAAGGTCAGCGTGCCGTTCTCCACGAAGGGCAGGAAGGCGTCCTGTTGCGCCTTGTTAAAACGATGCACTTCGTCGAGGAACAGCACGGTAGCGCGCTGCGACATTTGCCGATACTGTTGCGCCTCATCGACTGCTGCGCGTATGTCCTTGACCCCTGCCATGACCGCGGACAGGCCGATAAAGTGCGCGTCGGTGCTCGTGGCGATCAGTCTTGCAAGAGTGGTCTTGCCGGTACCTGGCGGCCCCCAGAAAACCATCGAATGCGCGCGCCCTTGCTCGATCGCACGGCGCAAAGGCTTGTCCGCATCGAGCAGGTGCGCCTGGCCAAAAAATTCATCGAGATTTGTCGGCCGCATACGGTCAGCGAGCGGGCTCATCTTGCCCGCAGCGCCCGCGCTCGCGAACAGGTCAGTCAACGGCGTCACCCGAGTTTCGCCCGCCCAACCAGGCCTCGACCCGCAGGCTCCACCCGCCCAGCCAGGCTCGGCCGATGATCAGTCCGAGCGCAATACCGGCCGCGTCGGCCACCAGGTCAAACCACTCGGCCGAGCGGTACGTGACCATGCGCTGACAGACTTCTATCAGCACTCCAAAAAGCAGCAGGCCGACGCCAATGCGCCAGTAAAAATCCGACCGATACTGCCCGCCGAACCAGACCGCGAGGACGACGAACGTGACCCCGTGCAGCCACTTGTCCACGTTGACGAACCAGTTCAGGAAACCGGCGCGGTCTTCCCAGAACCACACGGCCGGCATCAACGCCCCCGCCAGCACCGCGAGCAGCAGGAATATACCGGCCGCACGCCAATGCAAGGCATAACGCAATGGCAACATCAGGGCGTCGTCGCTACCGCAGCTGCTGGTATGCCTACAACGTCAACGTCATCAGGAACCGTGAAGCGGAACAAATCAGCCGCAATTGGTGCATTCACTACCACGTCATAGAGTGCCACCAGCGTGGTCTGCTTGAGGTTATCGTGGAAAACCATGCGGCTGAGAATATCGTTTTTGAATCCAAGGTCGACGCGCAAGAATCCGCTCTCCGTGTTCCTGGGACTCAATTGCACCCAGGTCGTGCCAGCTTCAACAAAGCTGCCATCATTATTGAATTGCTGTAATGCATCTTGTGCGCCGCTGAGCAGCATGGCCGGTGTATCCGCCAACGCTTCCTGCTGCGGTTTCACCGTAACCTGTGCGAGGTCAACGTCATAACTCCAGATATTGAGGCCGTCCGCGACCAGCACCTGCTCATAGGGCGTCGCGTAACTCCAGCGGAACTGGCCCGGCCTTTGAATCTGCAGCGTGCCACTGGTTCGTTCGACGACCTCTCCGTCCGCATCCAGCATCGACTGTTCGAATCGGCCCTGCAAGGTGGCCATTTCATTCACAAATTCCGCCACCAGCCGCGCGCCATCGCTATCAGCCGACTGCGCGAGCGTAACGACAGGCCATACCATCAACCCGGCCAGTATGATCCGTACTATCAAGTTCTTGCTCCTAATCGTCGCCTTGCGACGACGGTACCAATATTTCCCGCGATCCGTTGGACTGCAGCGGGCCGACGAGCCCTGCAATTTCCATCGTTTCGACCATGCGTGCAGCCCGGTTGTAACCGATCTTCAGGCGCCGTTGTACCCCGGAGATCGAGGCTTTGCGTGTCTCCATCACGATCTGAACCGCCTGGTCATACAACGGGTCCTGCTCGGCATCGGCGCCCTCAGCCGGCGCCTGATCGAGCCCCGTCAATCCTGGGGTCGGGCCGGACGGACCGTCGAGAACCTCCTCGATATAACGTGGCGCTCCGCTTTTCTTCAGGTTTCGCACCACGGCATGCACTTCATGGTCCGCGACGAACGCACCGTGCACGCGCACCGGCAGGGATGTCCCCGGCGGCAGGTACAACATGTCACCATGGCCAAGCAGATTTTCAGCACCCATCTGATCGAGAATCGTGCGCGAGTCGACTTTCGCCGAAACCTGAAAAGCGATTCGCGTCGGCACATTGGCCTTGATCAGGCCCGTGATGACGTCTACCGATGGACGTTGTGTCGCCAGCAACATGTGGATGCCCGATGCCCGCGCTTTCTGTGCCAGCCGGGCGATGATCTCTTCGACTTTCTTGCCGACGATCATCATCATGTCCGCCAGCTCATCGATGACCACGACGATATAGGGCAGTGGTGTCAGCGTCGGGCGCTCAACCGGTTTGTCCTCGTCGAATAGCAGCGGCGCAACGAACGTTGGATCCGGAATCGGTTCGCCGGCCTCAATAGCGTCCTTGACCTTGCGGTTGTAGCCACCGATGTTGCGCACGCCCAGCGCCGACATCAGGCGATAACGCCGATCCATTTCGGCAACACACCAACGCAGTGCGTTCGCCGCATCTTTCATGTCGGTCACCACCGGCGTCAGCAGATGCGGAATGCCCTCATAAACCGACAGCTCGAGCATCTTGGGATCGATCATTATGAGGCGCACCTGCTCGGGCTGCGATTTATACAGCAGGCTCAAGATCATTGCATTGATAGCCACTGACTTGCCCGAGCCCGTCGTACCGGCGATTAACAGGTGTGGCATGCGCGCCAGGTCCGCAACCACCGAGTGACCGCCGATATCCTTGCCCAATGCCAAAGTCAGCGGCGACGCCATATTTTCATAGGCCTGCGACTTGAGAATCTCTCCCAGCGTCACGAGTTCGCGGTTCTCGTTCGGAATTTCGAGCCCGACAAAGGACTTGCCCGGAATAACTTCAACTACCCGTACGCTGACCACGGACAAGGAACGCGCAATGTCCTTTGACAGGTTCGAGATCTGGCTGACTTTGACTCCGGGCGCCGGGTCCAGCTCGAAACGAGTAATAACCGGACCGGGCGAGACAGACTTGACCTCGACGTCGACGCCGAAGTCCTTGAGTTTCAACTCAACCAGCCGCGACATGGCCTCAAGCGACTCTGCCGAGTAACCGGAGCGATGCGAGGGAGGATCGTCCAGCAACGATAACGGCGGCAACTCGCCCGCTGCAGCGGGCTCGAACAACGGCACCTGGCGTTCGCGCTCCGCACGTTCACTCGGCGCCAGCGCAGGCAGCACTGGCTCGATGCGCGGCCGGCCGCGATTGGCTGTGCGCTTTTTCTCGGTGGCGAGCACGTCCTGCCGGGCCGCCTGCTGTTTGCGCCCTTCTGCGCGGTCGCGCAATTCGCCGATTTTTCGGCGCGCCGATTCATAGCCGGACAGGCACCAGCGCCCGATACGGTCCATGACCGAAAACCACGAGATACCGAGAAATAACGACAGGGATGCAACCCAGATAACAAACAGCAGCGTGCTGGCACCGAGCAGTTTCATGACCGAAACCAGCCAGCCGCCGACAATCTGGCCAATGATCCCGCCCGCAGTTTCGTTAAATCCCTGCGGCGAGAAATGCAGGGTCGCCAAAGCACAACTGGTCACCAGGGTCAGCGCAAAGCCGCCGACCCGCAGGCCATAATCCATGCGCGTCCATGGCTGTTGAGTTTTCTGTTCCCGGTACAACATCCATCCCAGGTAGAGCACCATTACCGTGAAAAGGTAGGCCGGGCGGCCAAACAAGTTGAACAGCAGGTCGGAAACCAGTGCCCCGGCACGACCAATACCGTTATTTACGCTGCTCGACCCGGTCGCCTGGCTGAAACCCGGGTCAGCCTGATCGTAGGTCGACAGGGCATACCAGAGGATGAATGCCAGAACGCCAAAGACGTACAGTGCACTTTCGCGAAGTGCGGTCGATAGCTGGACCGACAGGCGGGATGCCGGCTGAGTGTTCTTTTGGGCTCTTGCCATATCTAAAGTAGACTGCAACGTCGCGCTGAAATCGCGATGAACTGAAAGGAACAAATTATACATGACTGATTCGAGACATTGCCGACTTGTAATCCTGGGATCCGGGCCCGCCGGATATTCCGCAGCGGTTTATGCGGCGCGCGCCAACCTCCATCCGGTCCTGATCACAGGCATTGAGCAAGGCGGCCAGCTCATGACAACCACCGACGTCGACAACTGGCCGGGCGATGTGGAAGGCCTGCAGGGCCCGGCACTGATGGAACGCATGCTGAAGCATGCCGAGCGTTTCGATACCGAGATCGTCAACGACCACATACATACCGCCGACCTTTCGGCGCGCCCTTTCCGCCTTGACGGTGACTACAGCAGTTACAGCTGCGACGCACTGATTATCGCGACGGGTGCGACGGCCATGTACCTTGGGCTGCCATCCGAAGAAGCGTTCAAGGGGCGCGGCGTCTCAGCGTGCGCGACCTGTGACGGATTCTTTTATCGCGGCAAGGACGTGGCAGTCATAGGCGGCGGCAACACAGCCGTCGAGGAAGCGCTGTATCTGAGCAATATCGCATCCAAGGTAACGCTGGTGCACCGTCGCGATGCACTGCGATCTGAGAAGATCCTGCAGGACCACCTGTTCGAAAAGGCCGCCAACGGCAACGTCGAAATTCGCTGGAACCACGTCGTTGACGAAGTCCTTGGTGATGAGTCCGGAGTTACCGGGCTGCGCATTCGTAGTGCCCTGGATGAATCGCAGCGTACGGAGCTGGATCTCGCCGGCGTATTCATCGCCATAGGCCATCGGCCGAATACCGAACTATTTGTTGGCCAGCTGGACATGAAGAACGGCTACATCACGGTAAAGTCCGGTCTCTCCGGCGATGCTACTGCAACCAGCGTCGCCGGCGTATTTGCGGCCGGCGACGTTGCCGACCAGGTCTATCGACAAGCGATTACCTCGGCCGGTGCGGGCTGCATGGCGGCACTGGATGCCGAAAAATACCTGGACGCGCTGGTGCCCTGATTACGACAACGGTAACGGTCAACGACTCTATCGCAGTCATTCCCGAGCAGGAGTGGGATGCATTGCTGGGTGCCGACTACCCGTTTCTGCGACATGCATTTCTGCGTGCGGCCGAAGAAAGTGGCTCGGCCGCCCCGCCAACCGGTTGGACCCCGCGACACCTGACTTTGCGCGAACGCGGTGTGCTCCGCGCCGCCATGCCGCTCTATGAAAAAAACCACTCTTGGGGCGAGTTCGTGTTTGACTGGGCCTGGGCCGATGCGTATGCGCGCGCCGGCCTTGAGTACTACCCGAAGCTCGTGTCCACCGTACCGTTTACTCCCGCCTCAAGTTCCAGGCTGTTGCTTGGCGATGCTGCCGACCGGCAAGGCGCAAGCACCCTCCTGCGCGCCGCCGTGCAACTTGCGAGCGACAATCACTATTCGTCCCTGCACCTGCTGTTCCCAAGCGCGGCAGACCTGGAGGTATGTCGCGACCTGCAATTGCACATACGCAAGGATTGCCAGTTCCACTGGCAAAATCAGAATTACGCCGACTTTGACGCCTTTGTGCAAACCTTCAGTGCCGCAAAGCGCAAAAAGGTCCGCCAGGATCGACGCCGCGTGCGCGATGCCGGCATCTGCTTTCGCCACATGCACGGCGGTGACATGTCTGCGGCCGACTGGCAGCGGGCTTACGAACTTATCAGCGTTACGTTCCTGCGGCGCGGCATGGCGCCGTATTTTAATCTGCAGTTCTTTCGCATGCTCGGCGAGTGCATGCCGGACCAGGTGCTGGTTGTATTCGCCGAAATCGCGGCAGCGAAAATCGCGGCGGCAATATTTTTCGCAGGGGCAAACACGCTGTACGGCCGCTACTGGGGCAGCGACGGGAGCTACGACGCCCTGCACTTTGAAACCTGTTACTACCAGGGCATCGAATACTGCATTGCAACCGGCAAGGAATTTTTCGAGCCTGGCACGCAGGGCGAGCATAAGCTTGCGCGTGGCTTTACGCCGAACGCCACCTGGTCTGCGCACTGGCTGCGGCACCCGGCCTTTTTTACGGCGCTCGGTGCATACGTTGACGAGGAAGCCAGGCATGTCGAGCGCTATATGCAATCCGTCGAAAAACGCAGTCCGTACCGTCGCGGCAGCAGCAACGAGCCGTGAACAGGCCGCGAGTCGAATGGTTGAGTCCGCTGGACCCGCCCGAGTACTTTCCGGACGTGGAATCGGCTTTGCGGGAACCGGATGGCTTGCTCGCGGCCGGTGGTGACCTCAGCAGCGAACGATTGTTGAATGCCTACGCGTCCGGAATTTTTCCCTGGTACGAGGACGGCCAACCGATACTCTGGTGGTCACCAGACCCACGCTGCGTGTTGCGGCCGGCGGAACTCCGTATTTCGCGACGCCTACGGCAATATGCGCGCCGCTCAACACTCACCTGCAGCTACAACCAGGACTTCGGCGCTGTAATTCGTGCTTGCGCCGGCCAGCGAAAATCGCAGCAAGGCACCTGGATTACATCCGCCATGATTGCCGCCTATGAAGAACTGCATGCAGGCGGCTGGGCACATTCGGTGGAAATCCGGGCCGACTCCAGGCTGGTCGGCGGCATTTATGGTGTCTGCATCGGCAAGGTTTTTTTCGGTGAATCAATGTTCAGTCACTGCGACCACGCATCGAAGTTTGCGATGCTGGCTCTTTGCCAGGTACTTCTGCGCAATCAGTTTGCCTTGCTTGATTGCCAGGTCATTTCGCCACACCTGCTGAGCCTGGGGGCGCACCAGATTCCGCGGCGCACTTTTACCGATATTTTGCGTGCATCCTGTGCAAACCGGAGCCAATTTCGCGGCTGGCCGACGATTTCACTGCCGATCGCCGGATTGCTGGCGAAATAGCTGCGCTTCGCATTGCAATGGCCGGTCCGTTTCTGCACAATTCGCCAGCCTTCTAGCACAGAGAACTGCAAACCTTGGCGAAAGAAGAAGCCATTCAGATGGAGGGTGTCGTTACAGAGACACTGCCCAACACCACGTTTCGAGTCGAACTCGAAAACGGCCATATCGTAACGGCACACATTTCCGGAAAAATGCGCAAGAATTACATTCGCATCCTGACCGGTGACAACGTGACGGTGGAACTAACGCCATACGACCTGACAAAAGGCAGGATCGTTTATCGCGGCAAATAGGTCGCTTATCGAGCCGTCTATTCCGGCAGGTGCTCGAGTTCCTTCAATAAGGGCTCGGAACTGAGTAACAACGAGTCATTGGCGTCAACAGTCACCCGCACGTGGCCGCCATTTGCCAGTCGGCCAAAAAGCAATTCCTCGGCCAGCGGACGCTTGATGTGCTCCTGGATGACGCGTGCCATGGGGCGTGCTCCCATTTTCACATCGTAGCCGCGCACCGCTATCCAGCTACGGGCAGCATCGTCCAGCTCCAGAGTTACGTTGTTGTTGCCGAGTTTGGCCTCGAGTTCGACCACCAGCTTGTCGACCACGCGTTTGATCGACTCGGGGTCCAGCGGTGCGAACTGGATGATGGCGTCGAGCCGATTGCGAAACTCCGGCGTAAACGACTTGCGAATTATTTCCATGCCGTCCGTGCTGTGATCCTGATGCGTGAAGCCTATCGACGCCCGGCTCATTTCCTGTGCGCCGGCATTGGTTGTCATAACGAGGACGATATTGCGGAAATTTGCCTTGCGGCCGTTATTGTCCGTCAGGGTGCCATGATCCATGACCTGCAGCAGCAGGTTGAATACTTCTGGATGCGCCTTCTCGACTTCGTCGAGCAAAACCACAGCGTGCGGATTCTTGGTGACTGCCTCGGTCAGCAATCCACCCTGGTCAAAGCCAACGTATCCTGGCGGCGCACCGATCAGGCGCGATACCGTGTGCCGCTCCATGTACTCGGACATGTCGAATCGAATCAGTTCAACGCCCATGCACATTGCGAGCTGACGTGTCACCTCTGTCTTGCCGACGCCGGTCGGACCCGCCAGCAGAAATGAACCAATCGGCTTCTCGTCCTCACGCAGACCCGAGCGGGCCATCTTGATCGCCGCTGTCAGCGACTCCACCGCGTTGTCCTGGCCAAATATCGTCAGCTTGAGATCTCGTTCCAGCGTGCGCAACACGTCACGGTCCGAAACCGAGACGCTTTTTGCCGGTATCCTTGCCATCTTCGCCACGATATTTTCCACCATTGAGACCGTGACCCTGTTGCCACGCTGCTCCTGCGGCTGCAGCCGCAGATTCGCGCCCGCTTCATCGATGACATCAATCGCCTTGTCGGGCAATTTGCGATCGTTAATATGCTTGTACGACAACTCGGCGGCGGCCTCGAGTGCCGCATTGTCGTACTTGACGCCATGGTGCTCCTCAAACCGGCTCTTCAGGCCGTGCAGAATTGCCACGGTCTCCTGCAAGCTTGGCTCCGGCACGTCGATTTTCTGGAAACGGCGCGCCAGCGCATGGTCCTTTTCGAACACCCCGCGATACTCCGCATAAGTCGTCGAGCCTATGCAGCGAATATCGCCATTCGCCAGCACCGGTTTAATGAGGTTACTGGCATCCATGACACCGCCGGACGCTGCGCCGGCACCGATTATAGTGTGAATTTCGTCAATGAACAGAATCGCGCCGGCATCCTCCTTGATTTCAGCTATGACGCCTTTAAGTCGCTTCTCGAAGTCACCGCGATACTTGGTGCCGGCAATCAGGGTGCCCATGTCAAGTGAATAAACGGTAGCGTTGCGCAAAACTTCCGGTACTCGCTCTTCGACAATCATACGCGCAAGCCCTTCCGCCAGTGCGGTCTTACCAACGCCCGCGTCACCGACATACAGAGGATTATTCTTGCGCCGCCTGCACAATATCTGCACGGTACGCTCGATTTCGGTTTCGCGTCCGATCAACGGGTCTATTTTTCCATCAATGGCCAATTGGTTCAGGTTGCTTGTATAGAGCTGCAGCGGTGACTTGTCCGCTTCCGCTTCCTGCTCGAGTGGCGCCGTCTGCTCAGTTTCACCACTGTCGCCGGGTAAACGCGGTACGCCGTGCGAAATATAATTCACGACATCGAGGCGCGTAATGTCTTGCAGGCTCATGAAGTAAACCGCCTGCGATTGCTTTTCGCTGAAAATGGCCACCAGCACATTGGTGCTGGTCACCTCCTTTTTACCGCTCGACTGCACGTGGAAAACAGCGCGCTGCAGTACGCGCTGGAAACCCAGCGTCGGTTGAACTTCGGCATCCTCTTCGTCAGCCATCAGGGGCGTCTGCTCGGTAATGAACTCAGTCAGTTGCCGACGCAATTCAGAAATATTTGAATTGCAGGCTTTGAGAATCTCGTGTACGCGTGGAATGTCAATCAAGGCCAGCAACAGGTGTTCAACGGTCATGAATTCATGACGCAGGTCGCGTGCCTTTTGGAAGGCGTCATTCAGACAGTATTCGAGTTCGCTACTTAACATCGCCTGGTTACCTAAGTGACCCGATCTCGATTGCTCAAGACTCTTCCATCGTACACAACAACGGGTGCTGGTGCTGCTGCGCAATGGCCATTACCTGCGCAACCCTTGTTTCCGCAATTTCGAAGTTGAACACACCGCAGACACCCTTGCCCTTGGTATGCACTTCCAGCATCACCTGTGTTGCGCGCATGCGTTCCATACCAAACACCGATTCGAGAATATCCACCACGAATTCCATCGGCGTGTAGTCGTCATTAATCAGCACCACCCGATACAAGGGCGGTTGCTTGACCTTCGCCCGTGCCTCCTCAACGGCCAGCTCGTAGGTGCCAATCCTGTCATTCTCGTCTTTCCGTTCTGTCATTGCTGATCTGTGCTCATTTGTCGTAATCCGGCAATTTCGGGCTTCCGGACGCGTTTGCGAGCTATTATATATGGGCATTCGCACGTATTCTCCAAGGGCACTTCACGAATTTGACGGGTGGCGGCGCTATATCATTGCTTGTTATGGTTTTTTTCATTCTTTTGGGCTTGTTTGGCGGCAACCGCAACCCGTATCATCGTGGCGCCGCGTTAAACAGAGGCCGGTTACTATCAAGCGTATTCATACATTATGACGACGGAAGCAAAGTGGTCTGATCTGGCCAGCATGGATGGCGCGAGAACCTTTGCTGCCGCAAGCCGGCTTTTGCCTGCCTGGATCAGCCTGTTGCTTGTGATCGTCATTGCCTGGCAGCTTGCACGGATATTCTGGCTGCTGGTACCCGCGCCAGCCAGTGGTGATCTTGTGGCCACGCCCGCGCATGTCGCCAATGTACTGGATACCGACGACCTCGCAACCGACGTCAACGCGATCGCGAATGCACACATATTCGGCGTCGCCTCGGTCGATGAGGCAACGCCGGAACCGGTGGTAACAGTGGTCGAAGCGGATCGCGATACCCGCCTCAACCTCGCTCTCAAAGGCACGATTGCCAGTACTGCGGAAGCAAGTGCCATAGCAATCATTTCTGATGCCGGCAGGGATGAGAATGTTTATTCGATCGGTGACCCTGTGACCGCGACTGCCAAGTTGCATGCCGTGTATGCCGATCGCGTCGTACTGAACGAAAACGGTGTGTTGACCAACCTGAAGTTGCCCAAGGACTTCCCGGCCGGGTCGGCTTCGATACGGTCGGCACCTGCGCTGACTGATGTGCAGCCGATGAGTGATGATTCCCAGTCTATCCAGTCCGTACTGGCGCAAAACGTTGCCTCGCTGAGTGATGTCATCCGGCCAACTCCTTATTTCGTTGACGGTCAGCAACAGGGCTACCGGGTCTATCCTGGCCGCAATCGCGCCCAATTCACGGCGCTCGGACTGCGGCCCGGCGATCTCATCAAGGAAATCGATGGCCAGTCACTCAGCGACCAATCGCAAGCCATGCAAATTTTTCAAAGCCTCGGAAGCGCAGACCAGGTTTCGGTAACCGTCGAACGTGATGGGCAACCTGAAGTCATTGTTTTGCGCACCGATCAACTCGCCATTGCGGACGAAACCAGTCAATGACCTCTAAAAACACATTCTGGCGACGTTGGTCGCTCATACTATTTGCCGTGCTGATGAGTAGCGGCATCGCTCCCGTTGCCTGGAGTCAGCAAGCCACCATTACGCCGAATTACAAAGATGCTGACATTCGCCAAATCATCGAGGCAGTCGGTGAGGTTACACGAAAGAACTTCATCATCGACGCGCGCGTAAATGCCAAAGTCACCATGCTGTCGTCGACGCCGATGTCCGCCGATGCTTTCTACGAGGCGTTCCTGTCAATTCTCGCTGTACACGGATTTGTCGCAATTCCTACCGGTGACATTATCAAGATCGTTCCGGACGCCACGGCGCGACAGTTTGCCGGCCCACTCGGCACAGATAATGCGGCCGGTGACGACGATATCGTCACCCAGGTGCTGCTGGTGCAGAACGTCGGTGCGGCACAACTGGTGCCGATTCTGCGGCCGTTGATACCGCAGTACGGACACCTCGCGGCACACCCAGGGTCGAACATGCTGATCATTTCCGACCGCGCCTCCAACGTGACACGCATGATCAACATCATTCGTCGCATCGACCAGTCGAACGATGAGGATATCGAAGTCATTCGCCTGGAACATGCGTCGGCTACGGAAATTGTGCGCATCATGACAGCGTTGACTCAGCAACCGCGAGCCGACGGTGTGCCTGTGACAACCAGCCTGGTAGCCGACGCACGCACCAACAGCGTACTGATTGGCGGCGACAAGAGCGAACGGCTGCGCCTGCGGGCTCTGATTGCGCACCTTGATACGCCGTTGGAGGATGGTGGCGATACACAGGTTCGCTACCTGCACTACGCGGATGCCGAGGAACTCGCCACCAAGTTGCAATCACATTTTACCGCGCAACTTCAGGCTGCCGGTGCGCCGGCCGCCGGCGTGGACTCGGTCAGCGTCTGGGCGGACGGCCAGAACAACGCACTGGTGATCAATGCGCCACCGAAGATGATGCGTTCACTGATGCAAATTATTGACAAGCTCGACATCCGTCGCGCGCAGGTACTGGTCGAGGCCATCGTCGTCGAAGTCATTGCCGACAAAACAGCAGAACTCGGAATAACCTGGGCGGTCGAGGGCACAAGCTCGAATACGCCTATTGGTGTGACCAATTTCCCGGACTTTGGTGCCGGCGTCGTACAACTTGGCTCGGCCGCAGCCAGCGGCGGCAATGTCGATCCGACCGGGCTGATCGGTGAAGGTGTCACTTTCGGGCTTGGCCGAATAAGCGATTCCGGGGTCAGCTTTGCGGCGATACTGCGCGCGCTGGAAGGCAATGCCGATACCAATATCATCTCCACTCCATCCATAGTGACCACGGACAACGAAGAGGCCAGCATCAACGTGGGCCAGGAGGTACCGTTCGTCACCGGATCGTACTCGAACACGGGCACCGGTGGTGGTGGCGTCGTCAACCCGTTCCAGACCATCAATCGCGAGCAAGTCGGCGTGAAACTGACCATCACACCGCAAATTAATGAAGGCGACTCGCTGTTGCTGAAGATCTCCCAGGAAATATCCAGCATCGCGCAATCCGCCGCTGGTGCGGTCGACCTGATTACTAACGAGCGTACGCTGGAAACGACGGTTATCGTCGATGACGGCCAGATTCTGGTGCTCGGCGGGTTGCTTGAGGATGTATTACGCGAGAGCGAACAACGAGTACCGTTCCTCGGCAGAATCCCCGGTCTTGGCGCGATGTTCCGCAGTCGAAAGACCGACATGGTCAAGACCAACCTGCTGGTATTTATCCGGCCAAAGATTCTTCGTGACGCAGCACAGACAACCATCGAGACCAATTCAAAATACGATTTCATTCGAGACGTACTGCGGGACAAGAGTGCTGATGGAATCAATCTGATGCGCGACGCCGAACCTTTTGCCTTGCCGCCCTTCGAAGAAGCGGATCGGCCCGGTCAGGAAAGTGTCGACGGCGGCGGCACCGAATCCACGACTGAATAGATTCGCCCGACCTGACGCCATGAACAGCGAAACCGATATTGTTTTGGAAACGACCGAGGCGACTGGACACTCTGATCCATCGCTGCGCGTACTGCCGTTTTCATTTGCCAAGCGTCACGGTGTCCTGATCCGGTCGATCGGCCGCGATTCCGCGGATGCCGTGTACCGCCCCGGTGTCTCGCCACAGAGTCTGGCGGAAGTACGTCGATTTGCTGGTGTGCCGCTGCAACTGTCACGTGTATCCGTTGAAGTGTTTGACGCTATCTTGCAGGCCTCCTACGAGCAGGGCAGCCATAAGGCAATGCAGATGGTCGATGGCCTCGACTCCGACCTGAATCTGTCGCAGGTGGCGCAGGAATTGCAGGAACCCTCCGACTTGCTGGAAAGTGATGATGATGCGCCCATCATACGTTTCATCAATGCGGTACTGACTGAAGCTGTCAAAGACAACGCCTCGGATGTGCATATCGAACCATATGAAAACCGGCTCGGCGTGCGCTTTCGGGTTGACGGCGTGTTACGCGAAGTATTGGAAACTCGCCGACGTCTGGCGCCGCTGGTCGTGTCGCGCATCAAAGTCATGTCCAAACTTGATATCGCCGAAAAGCGCCTGCCCCAGGACGGCCGTATCTCCCTGCGCGTTGCCGGCCGTGCGGTCGACGTACGAGTATCGACGATGCCGTCGGGCCACGGCGAGCGCGTGGTGCTGCGTTTGCTGGACAAGCAGGCAGGCAGGCTTGATCTTGAATCGCTCGGCATGGATGAAGTGTCCACTGCAACCATGGACAGTCTTATTCACAAGCCACATGGCATCATCCTGGTCACTGGCCCGACCGGCTCCGGCAAGACCACCACGCTGTACGCAGCGCTGGAACGAATCAATGACAACAGCCGCAATATCATGACGGTCGAGGACCCGATCGAGTATTTCATTGATGGCATTGGCCAGAGCCAGGTAAATACCAAGGTCGACATGACCTTCGCACGCGGCCTGCGCGCTATCCTGCGGCAAGACCCCGATGTCGTCATGGTCGGCGAAATTCGCGATATTGAAACCGCGGAGATCGCCGTACAGGCCAGCCTCACCGGGCACCTGGTACTTTCGACCTTGCATACCAATACTGCCGCCGGCGCCGTCACCCGGTTGCGCGACATGGGCGTCGAACCGTTCCTGCTCGCCTCGAGCCTGATCGGGGTCCTCGCGCAGCGCCTGGTGCGCGTACTCGATTCGGAGACCAAGCGGCCGTACACGGCCACCGAGTACGAGTGCCGCATGCTGAATGTGGATCCGGCCAGACCGCCGACCCTGTACCGGCCCGGCGATGGGCCAAATGGCGGCTTCAAAGGTCGCACCGGAATCTACGAGCTCATAGCGATTGACGAACATATGCGCCGCATGATCCACGATGGCGCGAACGAACTGGATATCGAAAAGCATGCGCGCCAGAGCAGCCTAAGCATTCGTTCCGACGGGCAACGGCGTGTTTTGGCAGGCGATACAACGCTCGAAGAAGTGCTGCGCGTAACACGCGAGGACTGATATGGGCGCGTTTGAATACGTCGCGCTGGACCCGTCCGGCAAAGAAACGAAAGGCCTCATTGAGGGCGATACGCCAAAGCATGTGCGGCAGATTCTTCGCGACCGCAGCCTGTTGCCGGTGGCTGTCACCGAAGTGGCACAAAAGGAGGCGCACCGGCAGCGTTCATTTTCCTTGCGGCGGGGCATGTCCGCGGGCGAACTCGCGATCATCACGCGGCAGCTCGCGTCCCTGTCGCAATCTGGATTGCCACTGGAAGAGGCACTGATCGCCGTCGGTCAGCAGAACGACCATCCGCGCACGAAGAGTATTGTGCTGGGTGTGCGCTCTAAAGTGATGGAGGGCCATACGCTCGCGGACGGCCTTGCCGAGTTCCCGCAAGCGTTCCCGGAGCTCTATCGCTCGACGGTGGCGGCGGGCGAGCAATCGGGCCACCTCGACGCCGTGCTCGATCGTCTCGCCGATTATACCGAAGCACGCCAGGAACTTCGGCAAAGAATCAATAATGCGATGGTTTATCCGATCGCACTGGTGTTGATGTCGATCGCCATCATCAGTTTCATGTTGGCCTCGGTGGTGCCACGCATAGTCGGTATCTTCAAGAATACGGCCGGCGAATTACCATTGCTGACACGAGGCCTGATCGCGACCAGTGATTTCCTGCGTGACTACTGGCTGCTGATCCTGCTGGTTTTGGGCGCCATTATCTACGGTATCTGGCGGCTGCTGCGCCAGGAAGGTCCGCGCCGCAGCTTCCATTCCTGGTTGTTGCGTATGCCGATTGCCGGACGCCTGGCGCGCGGAGTTAACACCGCGCGATTTACTCGCACACTGAGCATTCTTGCCGGCAGCGGCGTACCGATCCTGGAAGCCTTGAAGATTTCCGCCGCGGTCATCGAGAATCTGCCGATGCGGGATGCGGTTATCGAGGCATCCCTGCGGGTTCGGGAAGGAGCATCGATCAGCCAGTCACTCGCGACCAGTCGGTTGTTTCCACCTATGATGATTCACCTCATTGCAAGCGGCGAGACTGGCGGAAAACTCGAGGAAATGCTCAGCCGCACAGCGGACTACCAGGAACGCGAGGTAGATGGCCTGATCGCCACGCTGCTTGGCATTCTGCAGCCGCTGCTGATCGTAATCATGGGCGGAGTCGTGATGATGATAGTTCTGGCTATCCTGCTGCCGATCTTCGAAATCAACAACCTGATCCGCTGATCGGTTACTTGCACGAGCTTTTTTTTCGCGCTATACAGACCAAATGCTTTGCTGGAGGCATTTGCGATGAGCGGTGAGGGTGAAAAGGAAACTAGTCAGGACGTCGAAGAAGAAGTCGCAGAAGACACCGAATCGACGGTGGTCATGACTGATGACGATGATAGTGATGATGATGGTTCGTCCGCCGAGATCAATGTCGACAAGCTGGTCGCTGACATAGAGCGGCTGAAAGCGGACGCTGTTATGAAGAGACGACTCGAGGCCAGAAAGCGTATCGATGCGATGAAAGACGAGTTGTTTGAGGACGATGTGTTTGGCAGTACTTATAACTTCGATTTCGACGACGACCCGTCTACCTGAATTCCCTTGTGGTGACCAGCAGATTTCCGAGCATCTCGGTGTGATCGATAAGCTGCCTGGCAATGACGTGAATAACCTCGCCCTCTATTTGTAATTCTCCACGTATGCCGAGCAAACGTGCGTTTAAAAGCGCCGGCCGATAGCTTTCTGCGACCTGCTTCCAGACCACCAGGTTACTATGCCCGGTCTCATCTTCCAGGGTGACGAAGGTGACCCCGCTGGCCGTGCCGGGCCGCTGCTTGGTAATCACCAGGCCCGCAACATTGACGCTGCTGCCGGATGCGAGTTGTGGCAGGCATGCTGCCTGGCGATAACCATAACGATCCAGCCGATGCCGCAATAAATGCAATGGGTGACGTTCGAGTGTCAAGCCGAGGCTTTGATAGTCAGCGACAATATTCTGGCCCTCTGTCGGCTTGCTCAATAACGGCATGGCCTCGTACCGGTCCATGGATCTGAACAGCGGCGTCGACTGCTCTGCGCCGGCAACCGCCCAGCGGGCCCGATGACGATGTCCGGCCAGTGACTCCAGGGCGCCGGCCGACGCCAGCGCACCGAGTTCGCGTCGATCCAGCCCGGCGGCCTCCAGCAATTGCTGGATACTCCGGTAACCATCGGCCGGCCGTGCCTTGACCGCGCGCCGGCCGGCCTGCTCTGCCAGGCCCTTGACCTGGCGTAAACCGAGACGCAGGGCGGCGAGTCCGTCCGCATTCCGCTCCAGGCTGCAGTCCCAGTCACTCCGGTTGATATCCACCTTGCGAATTTCCACACCATGCCGACGCGCATCCTGCGTCAATTGCGAGGCCGAATAGAAACCCATCGGCTGGCTATTCAGCAACGCGGCCGTAAACGCTGCTGGCGCATGACACTTCAACCACGCCGATACATACACCAGCAAGGCGAAGCTGGCGGAATGCGATTCCGGAAAACCGTACTCACCGAAACCCTCGATCTGACGGAATATTTGCCGCGCGAATTCCTCGGTGTAACCACGCTCGCGCATACCAGTTATGAGCTTTTCTTCAAACGGGCCCAGGCCGCCGCGCCGTTTCCAGGCTGCCATCGCCCGCCGCAGGCGATCGGCCTCTCCTGGCGTGAAGCCGGCGGCCACTACCGCCAGCTGCATGACCTGCTCCTGAAAGATAGGTACACCGAGCGTTCGCTGCAGCACACCTTTGACATCCTCGCTCGGATAGTCGACTGCTTCCTCACCGTTGCGTCGTCGCAGGTAGGGATGCACCATGTCACCCTGAATCGGCCCGGGCCGGATGATGGCGACTTCGATGACGAGGTCGTAGTAACAGCGCGGCTTCAGGCGCGGCAACATGGCCATTTGTGCACGCGACTCGATCTGGAAAACACCCATCGTGTCACCACGACAGATCATGTCGTAAACAAGCGGGTCCTCGGCCGGCACCGCCGCGAGGCTCAGCTCACGGCCATCAAACTCATGCAGCAGATCGAAACTGCGACGAATCGCGGTCAGCATGCCGAGGCCGAGCACGTCCACTTTGAGCAGCCCGAGATCCTCGAGATCGGTTTTTTCCCACTGGATTACCGTGCGCTCCGGCATCGCCGCATTCTCCACAGGCACGAGCTCGGATAGCGGGCCATTCGAAATAACAAAACCGCCAACATGCTGCGACAGGTGCCGTGGAAAACCCAGCAATTCGCGCACCAGGTACAGCAGGCGTTTAATGATCGGGCTTGCCGGATCAAGCCCGGCTTCAAGCACGCGACTGTCATCCACCTGCTGGCCATCCCACCACTGCATCGACCGTGCGAGCCGCCCTACCTGAAGCTCGCTGAGTCCCAGCACCTTGCCAACATCGCGCAAGGCGCTGCGCGGCCGATACGTGATGACCGTCGCCGCCAGCGCCGCGCGCTCCCGCCCGTATTTGGCGTAGATGTACTGAATCACTTCTTCACGACGCTCATGCTCGAAGTCGACATCTATATCGGGCGGCTCGTTGCGTTCCTTGGATATGAATCGTTCGACCAGCATTGCCATGCGACCCGGATCTACCTCGGTGATGCCAAGGCAAAAACAGACGGCTGAATTCGCTGCTGAACCTCGCCCCTGGCAAAGAATATTCTGTGAGCGGGCAAACGCGACGATGTCGTAGACAGTCAGAAAATAGGGTTCGTAGCCAAGCTCGGCAATCAATTCGAGCTCGTGTTCGATCAGGCCGATCACCTTGCGCGGCACACCTGCTGGCCAGCGGCGCTGCATGCCCTGCTCGGTCAGGTATCGCAGGTAGCTGGCCGCCGTTTCACCGGGTGGTACGATCTCGTCGGGATACTCGTAACGTAACTCGTCCAGAGAAAAATTGATCATGGCCGCGATGCGCACGGTCTCGGCCAGCAGTTCCGCCGGGTATATGTGTTGCAATACCGCGAGTGACCGCAGGTGGCGTTCGCCGTTTGGATACAGTGCGAAACCGGCGTTATCGATGCTGACACCCTCGCGTATCGCCGTCAGCGTGTCCTGCAAAACCCGCCGCGACCGCCGGTGCATGTGTACATCACCGCAGGCTACCAACGGCAGTTTGAGTCGTTGACCGACCACCCGCAGTCGTTCAAGCTGCTCTGCCTGTCGGCCATCGGCCAGCAGCTCAACAGCAATCCACAGACGATCGCGAAACGTCTCGCGCAACCAGTGGTCTTCAACATCAAGATCATAATCCTGGTCGGGAACCCATAACGCCAGGCAACCGGGCAAGCCATCTTCGAAAGCCAGCCGGGTCAGCGCATAACGGCCTTTTTCTGCGGCACGCCGGGCCCTGCTAATCAACTCACAGAGTGCGGCATAACCAGCCTGGTTTTGTGCCAGCACTATCAGTTTGCGACCGCTCTGCAAGTGCAGTTCAGAGCCAATGATCAGTTGCTTCAGGCCATGTTCCCGGGCCGCGGTGTGCGCACGCACAATGCCCGACAGAGTGCACTCGTCGGTGATGGCCAGTGCCTCATAGCCCAGTGCCGCCGCCGTCGCAACGAGCTCTTCAGGGTGCGACGCACCGCGCAGGAAAGTGAAATTGCTAAGCGCATGCAGTTCGGCGTAGCGTATCTGGCTCATCCAAAAAAGCCATGCAGGTACCAGGCTGGCGCATGCTTTCGATTACGAAACACCCACAAGCGTAATCCTTGCGGATTTACCGCCGTGTAGTAGTCGCGCGCTATGCCATCATCATCCCACCAGCCCGTTTCAAGCCGTTCCGGACCCTCGAGCAGGGTCAGGCGACCCTGCAGCCATGGATAGCCGTGCTCGGCCGACAACACCGTCGGCTCCGGCAACATCCACAGGGGCCGGCAAAGCTGGCAGCGGATGGCTGCCAGCTTTGTGACCACACTGTTGCCCGGCAGCCCAAGTAATCGCCATGCTCGCTGTGGCCGGTGCTCCGCGATCGTAGCCACGCTTTGTACCGCCTGACAGCCCATGCGGGCAGCCAACCGTTCGACCAGTTGTGACATCGAATAACGCCGTCCGGGTTCACCTGGCTTCGTCTGCAGCGCCAGTCGCCCGGAAACCGCCGGCAGCACCTGGCTGCGACCTGCCTGTAAACGCACCGCGATAACCGGTTCGGGCAACAGCACGCGTTCAAACCGGATGCGCAACAGCTCCGACCAATGTTCAGCGTGACGCTCGAACTCCGCTCCGCCCAGAGGCATCTGGGTCGCTGGAGCACGCAGATGAAAAAAGCTGAACCACAATTGCTGGGTACCGAGTTGTCGCGTTAACAGAAACCGTTCCAGCGACAGCAATAACTCATGGCAGACAGCGAGCAGGATCTCGCGATCACTCTGCTCCCCGGTCATTTCATAATCGGCACAAAATCGCTCCGGCGCGCGCCAGGAAGTACGCGGATCCGGCAATCGACCCAGCGCGCGGTCGAGTTCCAGCAATCGCTGCACACCAAAACGCCGCGCAAACCCCTCCCGCGGCAAGCGCAGGCAATCGCCTATGCGGATTACGCCCATGGCGCGCATTGCATCGCAGATCGCCACCGGCCAGTCGAGGCAGCTCAGCGGCAAGTCACGCAAAACACGCGCGATGTTTGCAGCTTCGCGGACACAGGCCCGACGCCCTGCCCTTGCCAGCCAGGTCGCGGCCAGTGGTGTCGGCGCGATTGCCATGGCGGCCGTGAAACCCTGTTGCCGCAGCCCTGCTGCAAGCTGCTGGCGCAGGCATGACAGCCCGCCATACAAACGCAGACTGCCCGCAATTTCGAGCAACAACAGATCAGGTCCTGCAATACAGACGACTGACGTGAATTGTTCCAGCCAGGTTGCAAGCCGTTCCACTGCCTGTTGTTCGCGTAAAGTACTGCGTTCTTCGATCCGCAGCGTCGGCAGCAGGGCGAGTGCCGCATGCGCCGATTGCCCGATCTGTATCCCTGCGTGACTGGCTGCAGGACAGGCCAGCAGCACGCGATGTATGCCGCGCTGCTCTTCCACAACAACCCGGGCGTCTTTAGAGGACCCGCTCGCCTCGAGCGACAGATTTGGCAGATACGCGCAAAACCACAGGCGTTGCGCCGCCGTTGGCAGCGCAGTCAGGGCCCGCGGCGCGGCAGGCGGCGTATCGAATGCTAAGGCGTGCTGAACCACTAGAAAATGTCATGGAGTACGGCCGGCTGGCCGCCGCGATTTTTAATAATGCTGAGGCGCGTGCCCGACGCATGTGCCTGCAACTCGATACGCAACGCCGCCGCCGACGGCTCGGAGCGCGCCGCCAGCGGTCGAAACGCTATCGCCCAGCTGTTGCCCTTCTCCGCGGCCAGTTGCAAACGTCGTCCCGACTGATCATCAAGCCGATCAGGCCAGAGCAACACCGCCGCACAAGTACCTGATGACAATGCCTGCTCGGCAGACCAAAGCACTTCCTTATCGGTCTTCGGTCGCACAATCAGCATGCGCGACAAATCGATACCCCATTGCTGTAACGCCGGTGGATATGGTTGAAACGGCGGCGCCACCCAGGCAATCCAGCCTGGCTCGGAAAACCCTGCATCCGCATCCGTCCTGCTGAGTGCCGCCAGGGCCGGCATCAACAGGCGCAGTTCACCGATGCCATAATGCTCCGTCAGGATTTCCGTGAGCGCGTATTGCGGCCAGCCGCCGCCAGGCAGATGCTGATCGAGCTGCTCATATCCACTTGCAAGTCCACTCGCCAGCCCGGCCGATCCTCGAGCCGGGCTGCGGCCGCGCCAGAGACGTGGATTTTCAAGTAGCTTGTCGAGAGAGGATGCGTCGCGCGGCATGGCGGGTCATGCGGGTCAGTGCAACGGCATACCGTCGCGAATAACGCCAACCACGACGCCCTCGATCACCATACTCTGCGTATTGAGATCGACCCTGATGGGCTCGAAGTCCTCATTTTCCGGCAATAATTCGACGATCGAACCTTTCTGGCGATAGCGCTTGACGGTCACTTCATCATCAATACGCGCCACGACAATCTGCCGGCTGCGCACTTCCGGCGTGCGATGCACGACCACCAGGTCACCATCGAGAATGCCCGCATTCTTCATGCTCATGCCATAGACCCTGAGCAGGTAATGTGGCTTTGGATGAAACAAAGCCGGATCCAGTTTGTAATGCGTCTCAATATGTTCTTCGGCGAGAATGGGGCTGCCGGCCGCGACCCGACCCACGAGCGGCAGCCCCATTTGCTCACGCAGAGAATCCTTGAGCTGGATGCCTCGCGATGCACCCGGCAACAATTCGAGTACACCCTTTTTCTGCAGCGCACGCAGGTGTTCTTCGGCCGCATTGGCCGACTTGAAACCGAGTTCCCTGGCGATCTCGACGCGCGTCGGCGGTATTCCGGTTTCAGCCATAAATTCTTGAATCATCTCAAGAATTTGCCTTTGTCTTGGGGTCAGTGGGCGCATTTCAGCAGTCCTGTATGTATGCACAGTGCATGTGATTATATACAGTACTTTAAGTAACGCAAGCCGTTTTGGGATACTCGTCCGCTCGCTGCGCGAACTTTATGCTTCGCGTCCGAGCACACCCAAACCAACTTGCTTGCCGCGATTACGCGGACGAGTACCCCGAAGCAGACCGAATCTTACGGCACTAATAAACAGCGGTCGCAGTGTCGGCTGACACCGACAAACAAGAATAAAACTGCGGTTTTCATTGAAGCTTCGTGTTGTTTAGTAAATAATGCGCGGGCAATTGCACCCCAACAAAGGAAATTTTGAAAATGAACAAGATTGTAAAAGTAAGCGCACTCGTGCTCTTCCTCGGTCTCGCATCGGGTTGTGCGACAACCGGTCTGGACGAAGTGAAAGCTACCGCTGACAGAGCTGCTGCCGATGCTGCTGCTGCTGCTTCGGCTGCTGAAGCCGCTCGTGCAGCCGCAGATCGCGCTGCTCAGGCTGCCGCCGGTGCTCAGAGTACTGCAGATCGCGCGTTGTCGGCCGCAACAGAAGCTCAGGCTTGCTGCGAGGCGAACCGCGCCAGCATGGAACGCATGTTCCAGAAGTCGATGTCAAAGTAGCCTAAGGCTACAAAGAAGTTATTCCAACGCCGCGCTGGTCGCGGCGTTTTTTATTCCCAGTCCGACTGCGACCGGAATTCCATCAGCGCGGTCAATCACCTCCTCTGCCCGCGACCAGTCCAGTTCGCCGCTGCGCTCATAGGTCGCAGCGATGAAAAGTTCAGTAACCGTCGTTAGCTGATCACGCACAGCAGGTACCTCGTGCGCCGCCATGACATGCTCCATTTCCGGTTCTGTAGCAGCCAGCACCGGGTGCGCTTCTATCACAAGCTCATCGCCATCCCAGCCAAACTTGATCGGTGCATTGATGATGCGGACCTTGGTCCTGGTAGCAACGCGATCGAACAGGAATTCAATATCCTCCGGAAACATGCGTACGCAACCGTGCGACACGCGCATGCCGACGCCAGCCGGTTTATTCGTGCCGTGTATCAGGTAGCCGGGCATGCCGAGACGCATTGCGTGTTTACCGAGCGGGTTATCGGGCCCCGGAGGCACCACGGGTGGCAACGGATCACCGTCCGCCAGGTGTTCGTCACGTACCGATTGTGGTGGATACCAGGACGGGTTCACGGCTTTGGCAATAATCTCCGTCATGCCCAAAGGCGTTTCCCAATCCTGGCGTCCGATGCTCACTGGATAGGTCATGACATAGGCCGGCTCGCCTTCCTTCGGCATCGGATAGTAGTAAAGCCGATACTCGGCAACATTGAGCACGAGGCCGGAACGCGGGCCGGGCGGCAGCACATAGCGGGTCGGCAACACGATTTGTGTGCCCTCGCCCGGTACCCAGATATTGACGCCGGGATTGGCACGCACAATATCTTCGTAGCCAAGACCATGACGGCGCGCAATCTCGACCAGTGTATCTTCGTCACGCGCGGTGACCGTCGCGATAGCACCAATAACATCGAAGCCCGCCGGCGGCAGTTCAAATATTTCTGCGTATCCCGTCGTAAACGACAAACTCAGTAGTAATGCAATTACCTTCTTGTTACTCATCTGCCTTTTTCATCGCTTTCAATAACTTCTGTTTCAGATTCAGCCGCGGCCAACCATTCCTGCACAGCGTCACTCTGCAGCAGGCGGCGCGGAAAGTGTAGCGCCGATTCAGGCAGGTTGATGCCGTAAGTTCGAAACCGCAGTGCGACTGGCGCGAACATCGCATCAGCCACACTGAATGAGCCGAACAACCAGGCATTATCCCCACCGTAGCGGTGATAGCAATCCGACCAGATCGCAAAAATCCGATCTATTTCACGTGTCAGCTTGTCCGGCAGGGGCACTTTGCGGCCCATGGCGCGACAATTCATGGGCATGCTGTTGCGCAATACAGCGAAGCCGGCATGCATCTCAGCGCAAATACTGCGCGCGTGTGCCCGTGCAGCAAAGTCGGCGGGCCATAAGGCTGCCTGCGGGTAACGTTCCGCAACAGTCTCCGCAATAGCCAGCGAATCCCAGATTGTCAGATCATCCAATTGCAGCACCGGCACGGTACCGGCGGGACTGAATTTCGCGATCTCCGCGGACGTTGAATCAATGTCCAATGCAATTCTGTGCTCGGTAAACTCGATGCCCGCTTCGCGCAACAACAGCCAGGCGCGCAAAGACCAGGACGAGTAGTTCCTGTTGCCGATGATGAGCTTGGGCGTCATGCAGCGATCATACCGAATAATCTGTTTGACCGTATTGCGAACGGCGGGTAGCCTTTGCGGCCTTATCCGATTGGCTTGCTATCATGAGCTTGAAGATCTCGTTTGAACTCAGCGATCGCGATTTGAAGTATTTCCGCGATGCGTTGAAACACTCCAGGAACACGGTCCGGCACGCCGACGAAGCGGAAGTTGTCGAGGCGATTCGCGATGTGCTCGAGGAAATTCGCAGCAACGAGCCGCTACCTGACTTTGTGGCGGACCGACTTCCGGAAATCGAATTGTTCATGCAAATGCTGACCGACGACGAATGGCAATTGCCCGACGGCGATCGCGAGAGGCTGTTGTCCATGTTTATCTATTTCGGGGACCCGGAGGACATTCTGCCCGATGACATTCCCGTAATCGGATATCTCGATGATGTCATCGTGGTTGAACTGATCATGCAGGATCTGTATCACGTGCGAGAAGCGTACCAGGACTTTTGCTCGTTCCGTGCGTCCTTCGACCAGGAACACGGCAAATCATTTGACAGCGCCGTGCGTCGCGACCGTATTGATCGTCGCCGACAACAGCTGCATCAGCGAATGCAACGCCGGTCTGCAGCACGTAAGTCAGTCAGGCTCTGGTAGCGACACGCAGCCTCGCTACATGCGCAGCAACACCGAACCCCAGGTAAAGCCGCCACCGAAAGCTTCCATCAGCACCAGCTGACCCGGTTTGATGCGGCCATCACGGCGCCCGACATCGAGTGCCATGGGTACGGACGCAGCAGAGGTATTGCCATGGTCCTGCACCGTGAGAATAACTTTCTCCAATGGCAGATCAAGGCGCTTTGCGGTCGCCTGGATTATGCGGATATTGGCCTGATGCGGAACCAGCCAGTCGAGCTCGTCCTGGTGAATTCCAGCCTTCGCCAGCACTTCGGTTGCAACGTTGCCCAAGGTCTTTACCGCAACTTTGAATACTTCGTTCCCAGTCATCATGATCGAGGCCTGGTCGGTGCCGGCTTTATGCAAATCCTTCGATGCTCCGACCGGGTAATAGAGCAGGTCTTTGTATTGACCATCCGCACCCAGGTGGGTGGCAACGATACCTGGTTCTTCTGACGGCCTGACAATCACTGCGCCGGCACCGTCACCAAACAACACACAGGTATTGCGATCGGTCCAGTCGACCAGTTTGCTGATGCATTCGGCACCGATTACCAGTGCGCACTTCGCCTCTCCCGCCTTGATGAACTTGTCTGCAGTGGTCAATGCGTAAATGAAACTGGTGCACGCCGCCTCCATACCGATCGCAGGGCACGCCGGGATACCGAGGCGATGCTGCACCAGGGTGGCACAATTCGGGAAAATCAGATCCGGGGAGGTGGTACCCACCAGCACCATGTCGATATCAGTAACTTTGATACCGGCATCGTCTATAGCAATTTTCGCGGCTTCCACGCACATGTCGGAGGTGGTCTGTTCGGCAGCAACCACGTGGCGGCGCTCGACACCAGTGCGCGTACGAATCCACTCGTCCGTGGTATCAACCATCTTTTCCAGATCAAAATTTGTCAGAATTCTCTCTGGCAAATATCGTCCGGTACCGACTATTTTTGTGTAGGTCATGCCGCTTCCCGCTGCAACAGGCGCCCGATCTGCTGTGGCACCTGGTTCTGAACCTCGACCACCGCCGTATCGATCGCATGTTGAAACGCGTAGCTGTCGGCGCCACCGTGGCTTTTGATCACAATACCATCGAGACCGACCAGCGTCGCGCCATTGTATTTGCGCGAGTCCATCTGCCCGGCAAGACTTTGCAGCACTGGGCGCGACAACAACGCCTGCAGCCTGGCGAACCAGCTGTTGGTAAAGGCGCGCCGCAGATAATGTGACGCCAGGCCAACGGTCCCTTCCATCGTCTTCAGCGCAACGTTTCCGGTAAAGCCGTCCGTGACCACGACGTCCGCCTTGCCCGCAAATAATTCGCTGCCCTCGATAAAGCCGACGTAGTTCAGACTGCTGGCGGTGAGCATGGCGGCAGCCTCCCTGACTGTATCGTGACCCTTGGTGTCTTCGGCGCCGATATTCAACAAGGCGATTTTTGGCGATTCGATGCCCGTGATATCAGCCGTCACGATCGACCCCATGACGGCGAACTGAAACAGGTGCTCGGCAGTGCACAGGGTGTTGGCACCAAGATCGAGCATGTGCAGGGTGCCGCCAATGGCCGGCAACTCGGTAATAATTGCGGGCCGATCGATACCAGGCAACATTTTCAATACGTATTTCGCGGTGGCCATGAGCGCCCCGGTGTTACCGGCGCTGACGCAGGCAGCTGCCGCACCACTCTTGACCAGGTTCAAGGCGACACGCATGGACGAATCTTTTTTCTTGCGCAGAGCATCGACCGGGGACTCGTTCATGGCAACGACTTCGCTGGCATGCACGATCGACAGCCGCGGTTCGTCACCGACGATGCGCGTTACCAGGTCACGCAATACCGCTGAATCGCCAACCAGAATAAGTTCGAGCCCGGTATGCACACTGATGGCCGCATTTGCAGCGCGCACGACTACCTCGGCGCCACGGTCGCCGCTCATCGCGTCAAGGGCAATTATTGACGTTGCCGCCACAAACAGAATGTCATGCAGCGCATGACCAGTTCAGCCTGGCCGTTTACGCGTCGTCGTTTTCTGCGACTTCTGGCTGCACAATCACCTGATTGCCGCGATAGAAGCCGTCTGCAGTCACACGATGTCGCAGATGCGTCTCGCCGGAGGTCGGGTCAACAGACACCGCTGGTTTTTTCAACTTGTCATGTGAGCGACGCGCACCACGCGTTGCCGGGGTCCTGCGACTTTTTTGAACAGCCATTCTCTTCTCCTGGAATAATGGCGCTAGCGCGCCATCATTAAGTTCAGTTTTCCTTGCCCATCTGCGTTTTCAAATTCGCAAACGGCGTTTTCATCGGCGCTGGTTTTTCGCCCGCCACCGTCAGTGCCACACAATCGTTATCGGCATCATGCATTGCCGCAAACGGCAGCGCCATGACCAATGCTTCATCAACCAGGTCTGCCGGACAAAGCGTGCCATCATCCAGCTCCCAGTGCTCGTACCCATCAGCAGCAACGTCGCCGAACATCAGTCTCAACTCCACTCGCAGCGGCAGCGAAAACGGCCGCAAGCAGCGCTGGCAAACAGCCCAGACATCGACTGCCGCATGCCCGCGAACCGCGGGTAACTTGCCCTGCGCGTCAGCGAAACCAAAGTTCAGCCTGCCGCAGACCAGCGAATCGCGCCAGGCCGGCAGCGGATTATCTCCGTGCAGCGCCCTGAGGTCCCGTGCAATTGCCTCGCCAAGTCTCTCGAAATCAGAGACTTTGTTTTTAATTTCAATAACTTGTCCGACAGCCGCGAGTTCCTGCGGAGTGCGGCGTTGCTGCAACGGATTGCCCATGGCGCGCGCATGATAAGGACCATGGCGGCCGCTGTCAAAGCTCACCCTCAGGAAACGGTCGGTTTCCGTGACGGCAACGGTTAAACTGCCGACTGTCCGGGCCAAGTTTTTGATTTTATGCAGAATCCCTCCGCGCCGTCGATTATCCTCGCCTCCTCGTCGCAGTACCGTCGCGGACTGCTCGACCGTTTCCTGTCGGAGTATGAGGCAGTCTCGCCAAACGTCGACGAAAGCAACGAAGACCGGCTTGCGCCGCGCGAACTGGCCAGCCAGCTGGCCCGCAGGAAGGCCGAGGCAGTGTCAGTGAATGCGCGCGATGCCCTGGTCATCGGCGCCGACCAGCTGGCCGTGCTCGACGATCAGGTGCTGGGCAAGCCCGGTGACCACGCCGGTGCCATCGAACAGCTGCTGGCTGCCTCCGGCAAGTCGATGACCTTTCTCACCGCGGTGTGCATGCTTGACCCGATCGGCAGGACCCGGCACGAGCATGTCGATATCACCACGGTACGATTTCGCAATTTCGACCGACGCCTGGCCGAGGTCTACCTGCGTCACGACGAGCCCTACGACTGTGCCGGCAGTTTCAAGCTCGAGGGCGCAGGATTCGTGCTGTTCGAATCGGTGAAAGCAGAAGACCCGACCGCGCTGATCGGCTTGCCGATGATCTGGGTCGCGGGCCGGCTGCTGGAACTGGGCTACCTGCTCCCGTCGTAGCCGGGCCGCAATGCAAACGTCTTATTTCGCAAGGCGCTGCAGAAATTTCTCGAGGTCATCGGCGAGCGGCGAGGTGAAATGCAGCTCATTGCCACTGCTGTCGGGAAACGCGATCGATTGCGCATGCAGGAATAATCGTTGCAGGCCGAGCTTTTTCGCCGCACGATTCGCTGCGCCGTCCCCGTATCGCTCGTCCCCGACCAATGGGTGCTCGTAGAATTCCAGGTGCACGCGAATCTGGTGCGTGCGGCCGGTCAGCGGCGAGCACTGCAGCAAACTGTATTGGCCGAACGATCTCGACAGGCGCACCCTGGTTTGCGCCGGCTTGCCCTCGCGACTGGCAACGACGTGGCGCTCGCCGCCCTGCCGGTGATGTACGAACAGTGGTTCGTCAATGAGTTGCTCACCCAGCTGCCAGTCGCCGACCGCCAGCCCGAGGTAGTTTTTCTCCACCAGACCGTCGCGAAATTGCTCATGCAGTTCGCGCAGCGCGCTGCGGCGCTTGGCCAGCACCAGGCATCCCGAGGTCTCCCGGTCCAGCCTGTGCACCAGCGACAAGTCACGCAGCTCGGGACGTGCATATCGCAGCATCTCTATAACGCCATGACTGACGCCGCTGCCACCGTGCACAGCGACACCGGACGGCTTGTCGATAACCAGCAGGCGCTTGTCCTCGAACAGCACGCGATCCACCACGCTCGCGGCCAGCCCCGGACTTGGCGCCTCTGCGTCCTCGCGTATCCGGACCGGCGGAATCCGGACCTCATCGCCGTCCTGCAACCTGTACTCGGCGCGCACCCGACCGCCATTCACGCGGACCTCACCACGCCTCAGAATGTTGTAGATGCGCCCTTTCGGGATCCCCGGCAGTTCGCGCCGCAGGTAATTATCGATGCGCTGCCCGGCCTGCTCGCTGTCGACGCAGATTTTGCGTACCTGCGTTCGCTGCGCCGCAAGGTCTTTCGGATTTTCTTGCATGATCAATAGCTTGATGGATTCAAGGTGTGTGCTATATTACCGCGCTGTGAGCCCCGGTCCACGGATCTGGAGCTCACAAAGCCTTCGCGGCAGTTATTTCTGGACCTGTCGCGTCGTTATTAGACACTTTATTAAAGATTTATCCTTGGCTACGCGTTGCGGAGCCAACCCGGATGGCAGCGAGCTCGGCAATCAAGCGAGCGCCAAAGCGGCCAAACCGCAGGGAATACATGCTGAATTTTTCACGGTTCCTGATGCAAAGCAATCAGTACCACTACAAGTATCTCGACCGCACA
>Ga0224500_10000139_pt1 | contig 54845 bp, 52 predicted proteins | sample SF_Oct11_sed_USG_FD_168126 | JGI IMG/M metagenome (GOLD analysis project Ga0224500, IMG submission 168126) | Sediment microbial communities from San Francisco Bay, California, United States - SF_Oct11_sed_USGS_4_1 | ecosystem: Environmental > Aquatic > Marine > Sediment | place: USA: California...
CGAGACCACGGCGGTCGGCACGGGGACGCTGGTCGTCACCACCGGCGGCAAGTCGATGACACTGACGATCGACTCGACGCAGGGCACGCTGGCTGGAATCCGCGACGCGCTGAACGGCGCGAGTGATAACCCTGGCGTCACGGCCTCCATCGTGACCGGCACGGCTGGCGCACAACTGGTCCTGACTTCGCGCAGCACCGGCGCGGGCAATGCCATCACCGTCACGCAGAGCGGCGGGGACGGTGGCCTTGCGAGCCTGGTGTACGACCCGGCGAACTCGATCCTGAACCTGACCGAGGTCAGCGCTGCCCAGGACGCTTCGATCCTCGTCGACGGCGTCGAAGTGACGAGCGCCACGAATTCTTTCACGTCGGCCATCAGCGGCGTGACGATCGACGCGGCCGGCGTGTCGGCCGTTGGCGAGCCGACCACTCTCACGATCGCGTACGACACGACCGGGGCCCGCAGCAAGATCGACGAGTTCGTCGGCGCCTACAACTCGCTGGTCGACAACCTGCGGGCTCTCGCGAGCTACGATCCGGAAACGAAAGTGGCCGGGCCGCTGCTGGGCGACGCCACCTATCGGGATTTCTCCGAGTCCGTGCGCCGGCTGATGTCGACGGCAAGCAGTGGCCTCGGCGTGTCGTTCGCCACGCTCGCGGAACTCGGCATCAGTCGCAAGCTCGACGGCACCCTCGAAGTGAACGATGCAAAGCTCACGGCCGCGCTGACCAGCGACTTCGACGGCGTTGGCCGGTTCTTCTCCGCTGCCGGGGAAGGCGTCGCCACGCGCATGGATACGCTGCTGGAGCGTTACGTTACCGCCGGCGGTGCGCTCGATACGCGGATCAAGGGGCTGCAGCAGAGCATCGACGGCATCGGGGACGAGCGCGAGGCGCTGCAGGCGCGCCTGACCGCCTACGAGGCCCGCCTGCGCACGCAGTTCAACGCCCTCGACAGCCTGGTCGCCAGGTTGCGCAGCACCGGCGATTACCTCACCCAGCAGCTCGGCAACCTGCCCGGAGCCGCGCGGTGAGCCCAATGACGAAGCGCAGCATCGCGGAGTGAGCGCAGATGTACACGGGGCCACAGTCTGGAGTCTCAGCGTATCGCGACGTCCGCGCCGGTGGGGCGCATGGCGCCAGTCCGCACGGGGTCGTGCTCATGATGCTCGACGGCGCACTCATGCGGGTGGCGACGGCCAGGGGCCACATCGAGCGCGGCGAGGTGTCCGCGAAGGCGGAATCCCTGAGTCGCGCGCTCGCGATCGTCGAGGCGCTGCGCTTGGCGCTCGACCACGAGCGGGGCGGCGAAATCGCACACAACCTGGAGAACCTGTACGACTACGTATCGCTGCGGATCACGCAGGCGAACCTGCGCAGTTCGGTCCAACCGCTCGAGGAGGCTGCATCGCTGCTGAGTGAAGTGCGCCTCGCCTGGGCCGCGATCGCGCCGGAAGCGGCACGTCCCTGATCGCTGCATGCCGGACCACGACAAACTGCAGTCGCTGCTCGCGATCACGCGCGTACTCGAGGAGGCGGTGACGAACTGCGAGTTCGAACTGGCGCTGCGCCTGCAGGACGAGTTGCGCCTGCGTCTCGAAGCGCTGCCGCCTGCGGGCCAGTGCGAGCCGGAGACCGGGCTGGTTCTCGTCGAGCTGCAGGCGGCGAACGCGCGCCTGCTGACGCATGCGGAGGAAGCGCGCGGCACGGTGCTGTCTGCCCTGCTGCAACTGGCGCAGCGCCGCCGCGCGATCGAGGGCTACACTGCCATTGCCCCCGGCCGTTGAATCGCCATCCGGCGATGCCCGGCGGGTGAGTGCCAAGCCATGAACGCTCCGCCGTCCCACCCGGGTTCGCAGACGACGCAACTCGTGCGGGCCGATCGGCTGCCGCTCGTCGTCGCCGCGATCGAGCCACCCTCGCTCGAGTTGCTGCACCGCTGGAACAGCGACAACCTGGACCTGCTGCACGCGCTGGCCGCGTTCGAGGATGCGCCGCGCGAGGGCAGGGACGACCACGGGCCGCTAGGCGCTGAAATCGGCAAGCTCGACGCGAAACTGCGCCTGATCCTGCGCCTGCTGGGCCGCCTGACCGCGGCAGGCGCGCCCCTGCCCGCGGAATGCGAGCTGCGCTTCGGTGCGGGCCAGCTCGAATGGGTCGGGCAAGCCGCCGGGCCGGCTGGCGCGCACGCCGTCGCACAGCTCTACCTCTCGCCGCTGATCAGCGAGCCGCTGCGGTTGCCCGGCCTGCTGGTCATGGCGCCGACGGGTGCCGCAGGTCAGGAATGGCAGCACCTGCGCTACGAGGGACTCTCCCCGCTGACGGTCGACGCGATCGAAAAGCACATCTTCCTGTATCACCGCCGTGCCGTGGCGAGGGCCCGCCAGCAACAGGCCCCTTGAATTCCCCGGGCACTACCTGTAGTAGAAATATTTCTCAAACAATCTATAGATTGTGTTTCGTAATCGCATTAAGTTAAGTAAGCTCCATTTTTGGATCGCCGAGTGGTCCAATCGGACCAAGAGGTGACGGGGTGGTCGAAGGCGAACGAGCTTCGCTTTCGGGTGGGCGGGCCAAGAAGCAAGAACAAAGCCGGGGGGCTTTTGGATGACAAAACCCAAGGTACTCATCGTCGAGGGCAACGTGGAACGCCTGCACCACTGGAGTGCCGTGCTCGAGTTCCTCAGCTACGAGCCGGTGGTGCTGCCGCCGGACGCGGGGGTCGGATGGACGGCGCCGGCACAGCACGGGTGGGTCGCGGCGCTCGTGGGCTGCGTCCGCGACGGCGACCCCCTCGCTGACTCCCTGCGCAGCCTGCGCCAACAGTGCGGCGACCTGCCGTTGGCGATCCTGGGCGAATCCGGCGCCCTCAACAAGCCGGTGGCCGAGGCGCTGCAGGCCGGCCATACGCACTGGCTGATCGAATACCCCCTCAGTTACAAACGCCTCGCCGAGGTGCTGCGCCGCGCTCAGTTGCACGTGGCCCAGGCGCGCATCGCGCTGTCCCCCGGGCTTTCCTATGGTCCCGGAGGACGCTCGCCCGCCATCGCCCGCGTGCGTCGCATGATCGATCGGGTGGCCCCGTTCGACACCACTGTCCTGGTACTGGGCGAATCGGGCACCGGCAAGGAGCGCGTTGCACGCCACGTGCACGAGCTTTCGGCGCGCGCTGACAAGCCGTTCGTCCCGGTCAACTGCGGGGCAATCCCGGTGGATCTGCTCGAGAGCGAACTGTTCGGCCACGACAAGGGCGCCTTCACCGGCGCGGTCACCGCGCGCATCGGCCGCTTCGAGCACGCCGAGGGCGGCACCCTGTTCCTCGACGAGATCGGGGACATGAGCCTGACGATGCAGGTGAAATTGCTGCGGGTGCTGCAGGAACGGACTTATGAGCGCGTCGGCAGCAATGCGACGCGCGAATGCAACGTGCGCATCGTCGCCGCTACGCACCGCAATCTCGAGCAAATGATCGAGCAGGGACTCTTTCGCGAAGATCTCTTCTATCGCCTCAACGTCTTCCCGATCGAAGTGCCCCCGCTGCGCGAACGCGCGGAGGACATCCCCGAACTCGTGGGCGCGCTGGCCCGGGACGTGGCGCGCACGCATGGCGCCCAGGTGAACCTGTCGTCCGCGACGGTGGCTGCGCTTGCGGCACTCCCCTGGCCCGGCAACGTCAGGGAACTCGCGAACCTGATCGAGCGGCTCGCGATTCTCTGCCAGGACCGGACTGTCGAGTGCGAAGATCTTCCCGCCCGGTACTCGGCGGTCCCTGCGGTCCGCAATCAGCATGTCGAGTTCCCGCCTGAAGGGATCGATCTCAAGGACCATCTCGCCGGCATCGAGGTCAGGATGATCCGCAGCGCGATGGACGAGACGAACGGCACGATTGCCAAGGCCGCCCGCCTGTTGCGGCTCCAGCGCACCACGCTCGTCGAGAAGCTTCGCAAGTACCACATTGCCAGCGACATGGTTGCATGCGACGTCGCCGGACGGACCGCGTCGGAAATTTGACGGATCCTTGGTCCCCTTGCGCAACGCTGCGCACGAATTCCGTGGCAGCAGCCGCGTGGGCCGGCGTAATCCGGCGGCTTCCAGGTGCGGCACGCTATTTGCTTGGTCATTGCTCGCATGCATTCGGCAACGCGCAAGCCCGGGCTCGAATCGCACCAGACGCTGGTGCTCGAAGAGGCGTTCTCGAGTTTCACCCGGGCGTCGCAGTCGCTCGAGCAGACCTACCGCTCGCTCGAGGACCGCATCGCGCGCCTGACGGCGGAGCTTGCCGCGGCCAACGACCAGCGGGCGCAACAGGCGGCTGAGAACGCGCGGCTCTGCGAACGGCTGACGCTGCTGCTCGAAGCGCTGCCCGGGGGCGTGCTGGTCATCGATGCAGGCGGGACGATCGTCCAGGCGAATGGGATCGCCGTGGCGCTGGTCGGCGAAGCAGTCGTGGGACTGTCCTGGGACGTCGTGGCGACGCGCGCATTCGCCCACCAGGACGGCGTCGACATCGTGCTGCGCGATGGCCGGCGACTGACCCAGTCGCAGCGTGACCTGCCCGATCGCTCCGGCCGCATCGTGCTGCTCACCGACGATACCGAGGCCCGCGCGATACGCGAGCTGCTCGATCGCCACCGCCGCCTGTCGGCGATGGGCGAAATGGCCGCGAAGCTCGCGCACCAGATCCGCACCCCGCTGTCCGCAGCGTTGCTCTACGCATCGCAACTGGCGGCCCCAGCCATCTCTGCCGCCGAACGGCAGCGGTTCGCGGAACGCGCGGTCGCCCGCCTCAAGGACCTCGATCGCACGGTCCAGGAAATGCTGACCTTCGCCCGCGGCGGGCCGCAGCCCGCGGAGCACGTGCGGGTCGGCTCCGTGCTGGCGGAAGTGCTGCAGGTTCTCGAGCCCGAGCTCGGCGCCGGAGGCATGGTCCTGCAGGTGGTCTGCGATGCGGATGCCGCCGAACTCACCGGCAGCCGGACGGCGCTGGCGGGCGCACTCGCGAATCTCGTGACCAACGCCAGGCAGGCGATGAACGGTCAGGGCGTGGTGTTGCTCGAGGCCCATCCGGACGGCGACGGATGGGTTGACATCCGCGTGAGCGACAGCGGCCCAGGCATTTCCCCGCAGCATCGCGAGCGGCTGTTCGAGCCTTTCTTCACGACGCGGCGGGGAGGCACCGGCCTCGGCCTGGCCATCGTGAAGTCCGTCGTCGATGCGCACCACGGCACGATCGCTGCAGTGGATTCGCCGCTCGGCGGGGCCTGTTTTTCGATCCGGTTGCCGCTGTCGGTCCGCGGCACAACCGGGCAACCGTCAGGGAGGGTCGATGCCTGAGCATGCGGTGCTGGTGGTCGAGGACGACTGTGCGTTGCGCGAGGCGCTGTGCGACACGCTCATGGTCGCGGGCTACGACGTCCGGCCCGCCGCGGACGGAGCGACGGCCCTCGACGTTCTCGAGCGCGAGGCCGTCGACCTCGTGGTCAGCGACGTGCAGATGCAGCCGATGGACGGCCACGCGCTGCTCGGCCTGATCCGCGCTCGCCAGCCGAACCTGCCGGTGATCCTGATGACCGCCTACGGCAGCATCCGGCAGGCGGTCGACGTGATGCGCGCTGGCGCCACCGAGTACCTGGTCAAGCCGTTCGAAGCGCACGCCCTGGTCGAGCTGATCGAGCGTTACTCGCATTGCAGCAGTGCCGGGGACTCGCTGATCGCCGTCGACCCGCGCAGCCGCGAGCTGAAGCAGCTCGCGCAGCGCCTGGCGCAGACCGAGACCAGCGTGCTGCTGACAGGGGAGAGCGGAACCGGCAAGGAAGTGTATGCGCGCTTCCTGCACCAGCAGTCGCGCCGCGCCTCCGGCCCCTTCGTGCCGATCAACTGCGCCGCGATCCCGGAGACGATGCTCGAGGCGCTGCTGTTCGGGTTCGAGAAGGGCGCCTTCACTGGCGCCCAGGTCGCGCATGCGGGCAAGTTCGAGCAGGCGCAGGGCGGGACCCTGCTGCTCGATGAAATCTCGGAGATGCCGCAGAGCCTGCAGTCGAAGCTGCTGCGGGTGCTGCAGGAGCGCGAAGTCGAGCGGCTGGGTTCCACGCGCACGATCGCGCTGGACGTCCGGGTGATCGCCGCGACCAATCGCACGCTCAGGACGCTGGTGAGCGAAGGGCGGTTTCGCGAGGATCTGTATTACCGGCTGAGCGTCTTCCCGCTGGAGATTCCGCCGCTGCGCGACCGGAACGGCGACATCTGGCCGTTGTTCGAGCACTCGTTGCGCCGGCACTGCGCCGGCACCAGGGCGTTGCCTGCCGTCACCGATGCCGCACGGCTTGCGCTGTGCGCGCATCACTGGCCCGGCAACGTGCGCGAGCTGGACAACCTTGCGCAGCGAGCCCTCGTGCTGCTGCAGGGGGACGTGATCGGGCCCGGGCAGCTGCACTTCGGAACCGGCGGCAACGCGACGCTGGCCACTGCACCGGCGGCTGCCGACGAGTCGCGCCTCGGCGACGCGCTGCGCTCGCGGGAGTCGCGCCTGATCCTGCAGGCGCTGGCGAAGGGTCGCGGCAGCCGCAAGAGCGCCGCGGAACTGCTCGGAATCAGCCCGCGCACGTTGCGCTACAAGCTGTCCCAGATGCGCGCCGCTGGCATCGCCATCCCCGAGGACTGACCCATGTCGAGCCAGCCGGAGCCGCGAATCCAATGAGTGAAATGGCCATTCAGCAGATTCTCACGCAGATGCGCACGCTCGCTGCGGAACTCGACGCGCCGGTGCGCGCGGCGGGCGGCGAGCCGGCGCCGTCCGGCTTCGGCACGTTGCTCGAGCACGCCATCGAGTCGGTCAACTCGCAGCAGCTCGAGGCGCGCCAGCTCGCGGCCAAGCTGGAGACCGGCGCGCCAGGCGTGGACATCGCGCAGGTGATGATCGAGGTGCAGAAGGCCAGCCTGGCCTTCAAGGCGATGACCGAGGTGCGCAATCGGCTGGTCAACGCCTACCAGGACATCATGAACATGCCCGTCTGAGGCCTGACCATCCAACGAGGAGCGGGACGCACAAATGGCAGATGGACAGGTGGTTGCGGCGACTCAGCCGCGCTTCGATCCGCGGCGCATGCCGGGGCTGCGCGGCCTGGCGCTGCTCGCCGGGGTTGCGGCAAGCGTGGCGGTCGGTGTCGGCGTCATCCTGTGGATGCAGAAGCCCGACTACCAGCTGCTCTACGGCAATCTCACCGATCGCGACGCGGGGTCGGTGGTCCAGGGGCTCGAAGGTGCCGGGATTCCCTACCGCATCTCCGGCGGCACGGTGCTGGTGCCGGCTGACAAGATCCACGACGCGAGGCTAAAGCTTGCTGCGCAGGGACTGCCGCAGGGCACCTCCGCGGGAATCGAGATCATCGCGGACCAGAAGGGCTTCGGCAGCAGCCAGTTCATGGAGACCGCGCGCTACCACCACGCGCTCGAGATCGAGCTGGCACGCACGATCGCGACCGTGCAGTCGGTGCAGAGCGCCCGTGTCCACCTCGCGATGTCCCGCCAGTCTGCGCTGCTGCGCAATCGCAGCACCGCGAGCGCTTCGGTGCTCGTCAACCTGTTTCCCGGCCGGCAACTCGAGTCGCAGCAGGTCTCCGCGATCACGCACCTGGTCGCTTCGAGTGTTCCGGACCTGGAGGCTGCACGCGTCACGCTCGTCGACCAGACCGGCCGGTTGCTGAGTTCCCCGAGTGACAACGACGAAGTCGGCCGCAGCGGCGCCCAGTTCGAGTACGTCAACCGGATGGAAGAGACCTATGCGCGCCGCATCGTCGCGTTGCTCGAGCCGCTCGTAGGCCAGGGCAAGGTCCGTGCCGAGGTCAACGCGGCGGTCGACTTCACCGAGGCCGAGGAAGTCAGCGAGTCGTACGGCACGGAGCGGTCCGCGCTGCGCAGCGAACAGACCGCGGAGGACATCAAGCGGGGCGGCATGGAGGCGCAGGGAATCCCCGGGGCACTGACCAACCAGCCGCCCGAGGATGTTCCGCAGACGCCGCCGGGTGCGCAGACACGGCCTGCAGCGCAGGCTGCAGCCGCGAGCGACCAGGCTCCGGCAGCTGCGGAGCCGATCAGCACATCGCGACGCGCGACGCGCAACTACGAGATCGATCGCATGCTGAGCCGCAAGCGGCCCGCGCCCGGCAACCTGCGCAAGCTGTCGGTGGCGGTGCTCGTTGACGCCGGCCCGGCTGCCGCGCCGGCGGATGCCGGCAGCACGGGTGCCACCGCCGTACCTGCGGCGGCCGACATCGAGCGCATGACAGGACTGGTCAAGCAGGCGATCGGCTTCGACGAGCAGCGTGGCGACACCGTCAGCGTGATCAGCGCGGCATTCCAGGTCGAGGAGCAAGGGGAGGAGGTGTCGGGCACGCCGGTCTGGCAGAGCCCCGTGCTGCTGACCCTGCTCAAGCAGGCGTTCGGCGTGCTGCTCGTGGCCCTGGTGGTCTTCACGGTGCTGCGACCGGTGGCGCGACGTCTGTCCGAGCCAGGCGCTTTCGCCGCGGGTCCGGCGGTTGCCGACCTGTTGGGGCGACAGGGCGTGGCAGGCGTCCCGGGCGGCGGCACGACGATGCTGCAAGGCATGAACCACGAGCAGCAGATTGCCGCGGCACGCAACCTGGTGGGCCAGGATCCACGCCGGGTGGCGCAGACGATGAAGCGCTGGCTGGACCACGATGGCTGAGGCAAGGCAACTCGGCGGCGTCGAACGCGCGGCGGTTTTCCTGATGTCGCTCGGTGAGCAGAGCGCGGCGGCGGTCCTGCGTCACCTCGGACCCGGCGAAATCCAGCGGCTCGGCTCCGCGATGGCCGAGCTGAAGAGCGTGTCGCGGCGCCAGGTGGAGGACGCCCTGGGGCTGTTCCTCGGCAGCGTGAACGAGGACACCGCGCTTGGCATCGAAAACGACGACTACGTGCGCCGGGTGCTGACCAGCGCCGTCGGGGCGGAACGCGCCACCACGCTGGCGGAGCAGATCTTCACGTCCAATGGCAGCAGGGGCATCGAGACGCTGCGCTTCATGTCGTCGCGCGCCGTCGCCGACATCGTGCGCAACGAGCATCCCCAGCTGATTGCGGTCGTGCTGGCACACCTCGACAGCAAGCAGGGCGGGGAAATCCTGGGCCTGCTGCCACCGCCGACGCACGCGGAGGTCGTCCGCCGCGTCGCCAACCTGTCCGACCTGCAACAGTCGGCGCTGGCGGAACTCGACGAGCTGGTGGAGAAGCGGTCGGGCGACAAGCCGGAGAGCAGGCCGGCGCGGTTGAGCGGCCTGAAGAAAGCTGCCGAGATGCTCAACCAGATGGGCGCGGGACGGGACACCGAGATCCTCGAGCAGCTCACCACACAGGACCAGGAACTCGGGACCAGGATCCGCGAGCTGATGTTCGTCTTCGAGAACCTGCTGGAGCTCGATGACCGCAGCGTCCAGGCGCTGATGCGCGAAATCACCAGTGACGTGCTGGTCGTCGCACTGAAGGGCGCGGATGCCAACGTGCGGGAGAAACTGATGCGCAACATGTCGCAGCGCGCGGCCGAGATTCTCAAGGACGACATCGAGGCGCGCGGCCCGGTACGCCTGACCGAGGTGGAGAGTGCGCAGAAGGAAATCCTCGCCACGGTGCAGCGGCTGGCCCAGGAGGGCAAGGTCATGCTGAGCCGCGGCGGCGAGCAGTTCGTCTGATCCGGGCTGCCTGATGACAGCGCGCATCGTGAACGGCGGCCAGCCCGAGGATTGCACGGCGTGGGTGCCGCCGACCATGGAGCCGGGCGTTTCCAGGACGGCGGCCCTGACGGCAACGGAAGCGGATGCGATCCACCGCCGGGCCCAGGCAGAGGGCTTCGCTGCCGGCCGACTCGAGGGCCTCGCGTCGGGGCGGCAGGAGGCACAGGAGACGGCCGGACGGCTCGACCTGGTGCTGGAGTCGCTGAGCAGGCCATTCACCGTCCTGGACGCGGCAGTCGAGCAGGAGCTGGTCGCGCTCGCGTTTGCGCTCGCGCGCCAGCTCGTCAGGCGCGAACTCAAGGCGGACCCTGGCCAGATCGTCGGCATCGTGCGCGACGCGCTGCAGTCGCTGCCCGTGGCGACGCGGGACATCAAGGTCCATCTCAACCCCGAAGATGCCAAGCTGGTGCGCGAGCACCTGCCGGCCGTCGACCAGGATCGCGCCTGGACCATCGTCGAAGACCCGATGCTCACGCGCGGCGGCGCGCGCGTGGCGACAGCAACCTCGCAGGTCGACGCGCGGCTGGAGAGCCGGCTCGGCGCACTGGTCGCCGAGCTCCTCGGCAGCGATCGTGAGGGTGATCGCGCAACGGACACGGAGCAGGGCCCGGCATGACGGCCGTAGAACTCGCTGCCGGTCGTGCGACGCGCTGGGCGGAACGCCTGCGCGTGGCGCGCGAGCGCATCGGCGCGCAGCGTGGTTTCGTGGTCGAGGGCGTGCTGTCGCGCATGGTGGGCCTCGCCATGGAAGCGAGCGGTGTCGAGGCGCCAGTCGGAACGTTGTTCCTGGTCGAGACGGCGGACGGGCGCCGCGCCGAGGCCGAGGTAGTCGGTTTCGCCGGCGACAGGTTGTTCCTGATGCCGACCGGCGAGACGCGCGGGCTGCGGCCCGGAGCGCGGGTCGTGCCAGCTCGGCACGGACTCGAGGTCGCGGTCGGCCGCGGCTTGCTCGGTCGCGTCGTCGACGGCGCCGGCCGGCCGCTGGACGGCCTGGGTCGCATCGAGTACGAGGCACGCGTGCCGCTCGGCGGAACGCCGATCAACCCGCTCGCGCGCCGTCTGATCCGCGAGCCGCTCGACGTCGGCGTGCGCTCGATCAACGGCCTCTTCACCGTGGGCCGCGGGCAGCGCATCGGCCTGTTCGCCGGCAGCGGCGTCGGCAAGAGCGTCCTGCTCGGCATGATGACGCGGTTCACGACGGCGGACGTCGTCGTTGTCGGCCTGATCGGTGAACGCGGCCGCGAAGTCGGCGAATTCGTGACGGAGATCCTCGGGCCTGACGGGCTGCGCCGTGCCGTGGTCGTGGCTGCGCCCGCAGACCACCCGCCCCTCATGCGGCTGCACGCGGCGTGGCTCGCGACAGCGGTCGCGGAGCATTTTCGCGACCAGGGCTGCGACGTGCTGCTGCTCATGGATTCGCTGACGCGCTTCGCGCAGGCCCAGCGCGAGATCGCGCTGGCGGTCGGCGAGCCGCCGGTCACCAAGGGCTACCCGCCGTCGGTGTTCGCCCGCCTGCCCCACCTGGTCGAGCGCGCCGGCAACGGTGCGATGGGCCGCGGCGCGATCACCGCGTTCTATACGGTGCTGGTCGAGGGTGACGATCAGGCCGACCCGATCGCCGACGCCAGCCGTGCAATCCTGGATGGTCACATCGTGCTCTCGCGCACACTGGCGGAAGCGGGGACCTATCCTGCGATCGACGTCGAGGCCTCCATCAGCCGCGTGATGCAGCAGATCACGACCGTGGAACACCTGCGCCTCGCGCAGCGGCTGCGCCAGCTCTACTCCCAGTACCAGCACAACCGTGACCTGATTGCAGTCGGAGCCTACAAGAAAGGGACGGACTCGCGCATCGACACGGCCATCGACGCCTGGCCTGGTGTCCTGCGTTACCTGGAGCAGCACATGCAGGCCAAGGTCGGCCTCGAGCAGAGCCTGTCGGACCTCGCGCAGTTGCTGGCCACGGTGCCCGAGACCGCCCATGCGTGATGTCACGAATGGCAACGTCCCGCGCACACGAGCGATGATCGATCCATGACGCGATCGAACCGCCTGCTGCCGCTGGTGGCGAGTGCCAACGAGCGGATCGAGGAGTCCGCAAGGAAAGTCGCTGCCGCACGCGAAGTGTTCGCCCGGCAGGAAGCCCGCCTGGCGGAGCTGATGCAGTATCGGCAGCAGTACGAGCACGGCGCGGCCGAGTTGCAGCCGATGAGGTCCTTCAGCGTGGCGAACTCCCGCGCGTTCCAGGCCCAGCTCGACGAGGCAGTCAGGCAGCAGGAGTCGCGGGTCACCGCTGCACGCGAGGACGTCGAGCGCATGCTCGATGCCTGGTCGAAGCTGCGCAAGGAAGCCCGTGCGATGGAGCAACTGGTGGAGCGGTTCGTCAGCGACGAACGCCGGCAGGTCGAGCGAGTCGAGCAGCGGCACGCCGACGACTCGAGCGTTACGCGCAAGACGGGGCGGGGCCCCGTCGAGTGACGCGACTGGCACGCCGCTTGCTCTGTTTCAGGCGGGCAGGTCGCCCACGCGATTCCCCGATGGTGCAGAGACTTGGATTCCACAGCCGCACTCGCCCTTCCGCCCGCAAGTCTCGACGTGTCGCCAGGCAAGGCACAGGGCCCGCTGCTGCCGCGCCGGCCCGTGTCGCTGGATTTCGATGTGCTGCTGGCTGGATCGCTCGGGACCGGCTTGCCGTTCGCGGATCCCGCGGCGCTGCGGTTGAGCGGCGTTCCCTTGCCGGTCTCCGGCCAGGTCTTGCCGCCCGCGCCGGTGCTGGCGCCACCGGCAATTCCCGCCAGTACTCTGCAGCCGCAATTCGAGAGCGCGGTGCAGCTGCCGGAAGGTCGTGAGCCGCCAGCGGCGACCCTGCCGGGAGTTACACCGGATGCTGTCATCGCCGACGCGGGCGCGGGACCTCGCGCTGCAGGCGCGCTGACAACCAGCCAGCCGGCGCCGGCCCCGGCAGAGCCACGGTCGTCGCCAGCGTTCGGGCCGGCTCCGGTTCCCGGCACGCAACCGATCCACCCGCTTCCACCCCCGGCTGATCCAGTCGTTGCGGCCAGCGTTGCAGCCGCCGGCCCGCTGCCGCTGACAGTCGCGGTGCCGACTAAGGGTGGCAGCACAGCAGCGGTCGGAGTCGGCGAGCGACGTACGGACGCCTCGGCCCCGGGGAGCAGCCCGTCGCCGGCAGCAGGCATTGCGCAACCAGCAAGCGATGAGGTTGCCGCTCCTGCGGCCGCGGATCGCAAGAATTCTGAACCGCGACCCGACCTGGAACGGCAGGCGACGGACACGGGCCTGGCTGCGGGGCAGTCTGCGCTGCGACCGGAGCGCACGCTGGCGCACGCCACGCCCGACGCGACGCCGGAACCTGCGCGGGACGGCCTCAGGGAGCAGGTCGGGACGCCACGCTGGCAGCACGAACTCGGCCAACGGCTGGTGACCCTGGCCGGGCAAGGTGTCCGCGAAGTGCGGCTGCAGTTGCATCCGGAACACCTCGGGCCGCTCGAAGTACGCATCACGCTGCACGATTCGCAGGTGGGCCTGTGGTTCGGCGCACAGCATGCCGAGACGCGCGATGCTCTCGAGCACTCCCTGCCGCGGCTGCGCGAGATGTTTACCCAGGGCGGCTTGACGATGACCGATGCATCGGTTGCGCAGCACCATCAGGAGCGTGGCAGCCAGACGGCGGCCCCGCACGAAACGACCTCGAGCGCGCCCGCTCAATCCGGCCCGGCACAGTCCGTGGAAGCCGTGCGCAGCACGGCTGACGGCCAGTCCGCCCGGATGGTCGACGAGTACGCCTGACGCCTGGTGACACACCGGGGCGCGTCCTCGCGAGCAGTCCCGGCGACGAGAAACTGACGCTCTGGCGTCGGACTTCCATCGCGTCCGCGGCCTGCTGCGTGCGCAACCGCAGCCGCGCCCGTTCAACTCGTTGATTACATGAGCCATTCGACGCGCCGCGAGGACTGGCACGTTGTTTGCTCATGGTTGACTCAAGGACACGTGCGCGGAGTTCAACAATGTCGGTTCCCGAACCCAGGATCGAAGGCGCGGCTGAGCAGACGGCAGTGCCGCGCGGTGGTCGCGCGAGCGGCATCGTGTCCGTACTGCTCAAGGGGCTCGGTCTCACGGTGGTCGTCGCCATCGGCACCGTCGCAGGCCAGTTCCTCTACGGGCTGCTCGGACACCATGAGCGCGAGCCGGCCGCGCAGGAAGCCGCGGCCGCCGTCAAGGCGCCGGCGAAGGCCGAGGTGAAGAAGAAGGCGCCTGAAGGGCCGCCCGTGTATCACGCATTCGAGCCGCTGGTCGTGAACTTCGAGGAGTCCGGCGAGTCGCGCTACCTGCAAGTCACGGTGGAAGTCATGGCACGCGATCCCAAGGCCATTGCCGCGGTGCAGGCGAACACGCCCTTGCTGCGCAACAACCTCCTGCTGCTGATCGGCAGCAGGGACATGAAGCAGCTGCTGACGCGGGAGGGCAAGGAGCAGCTGCGCGCGCTTGCGCTGAGCGAAGTCCGCGCCGCCCTCAAGAAGGTGGACCCCGGCAGCGAGAGCGAGATCGAGGAGGTCTACTTCTCCGGTTTCGTCATCCAGTGACGGCGCTGCATCGCGCGCTGCAGAGATTCATGCCCAAAGGACCACCGGCCGATGTCTGAGGAACCGCAGCAGGCGCCTGCGCAGGGCGACCCGCACCGCCGTGCCGCTGACGTGATCTCCCCTGACGAGGTCGCGGCACTGCTCGACGGCGTCAAGTCCGGCGCCGTCGCCACCGACGCCGGGCACGCCGTCGACGGGCTCGTGCGGCCGTACGATTTCGCCGCAGGCGAGCACATCGTCCGCGGCCGGCTCGTGACGCTCGACCTGATCAACGAGCGCTTCGCGCGCGGCTTGCGCGCGAACCTCGAACGCCTGGTCCACCGTCCGATCGAGGTCACGGACCAGGGTGCGCAGCACCAGCGCTTCGCCGACGCGATCGGCACCACCAAGGCACCGAGCGCGCTCTACGTCGTGAGTTACAAGCCGCTGGCCTGCCAGGGCCTGCTCGTGCTGGACGCTGCGCTCGTGGGTGCCCTGACGGACGCGTTCTTCGGCGGCACTGGCCGCGACGTGCGCCACGCAGCAGGCGCCGAGTTCACGCCTGGCGAATGGCGACTCGCCCGCAAGTGCTTCGAGTCGTGCGTGGCCGAGTTGCGCACCGCCTGGTCCAGCGTCGTGCCGCTGGAAGTCGAACTCGTGCGGCTCGAGAGCAACCCGCAGTTCGCCGCGATCGTGCCGGCCAGCGAACCGATGCTGGTGCGGCGGTTCCGCATCAGTCTCGAGGCGGCCGGCGAACTCACGCTCATGCTGCCGCTGGCCGGACTCGAGGGAGTGCGCGACCAGCTGCAGACGGTCACACCGGCCAAGCCCGGCCGCCAGTGCCGGCAGGACCTCGAGGCAGCCCTCAAGGACAGCGTGCTGCAGCTCGAGACCGTCTTCTCGCGCATCGAGATCACGCTGGGGACACTGGTCAGCCTGCGGCCGGGGGACGTGATCGAGATGGAGCGCCCCGACAACGTCGTGGTGCTCGCAGAAGGACAGCCCGTCTTCAACGCGCGTTACGGCATTTCGTCCGGCCGCAATGCCGTGCAGGTGCTTGGGCCGGCCATGCGGCAGCCGGCGGGACGCACCGATCCTGAAAGGAGGACTGCATGACCGAACCGGCAGCAGAAAGGGGTTCCACGCGGGCGGAGTTCGCCCACCTGCAGAGCCAGCCGGCCGCCGCAGGAGGCGATGCCGAGATCAACATCGACTCGATACTCGACGTCAAGCTGGTGCTGACGCTCGAAGTGGGCCGCACCAGGATCAGCGTGCGCGAGCTGTTGTCGCTGACCCCCGGCTCCGTCGTCGAACTCGATCGGCAGGCGGGCGAGCCGCTCGACCTGTACGTCAACGGCGTCCTCGTCGCACGCGGCGAGGTCGTCGTCGTGAACGACCGCTTCGGCCTGCGGCTGACCGAGGTCGTGAGTGCCAGCGATCGTGTGCGCAACCTGAGGTAGGCGGGCATGAACAGCGTCGCCATTTCGCAAGCGCTGCTAAGCCTGCTGTGCGTGGTCGGGCTCATCCTCGTGCTCGGGTGGCTGCTGCGCGGCCGCCTGCGCCCGTTGCAGGCCGGCGGCCGGCATTCGCTGCGAGTCCTCGCGCAACTGGCGCTCGGTGCCCGCGAACGCCTCGTCGTCGTCCAGGTGGGCGAGGAGCAGCTGCTGGTCGGCGTCAGCCCCGGCGGCCTGCGCACGCTGCTGGTGCTGTCGCGGCCGCTGCTGGCCGAGGCCGGTGTCGCGGTGCCATCGGGCAGCTTCGCGCAGCGGGTCAGGGACGCACTGCATGGGGGCGCGGGAACAGCATGAGAAACTTCGGGCGCATCGTTCTCGCGCTTGCGGCAGTCGTGGCGGTCCCCGCGGCGTACGCGGCCGACGTGCCGATCCTGACGATCGAGTCGCCGGCCGGACCGGAAACCTGGAGCCTGTCGCTGCAGGTGCTGGTCCTGATGACCCTGCTGACGGTGCTGCCGGCCATCGTGCTGTCGATGACCGCGTTTCCGCGCATCGTCATCGTGCTCGCGATCCTGCGGCAGGCGCTCGGCATGCCGCAGACGCCGCCGAACCAGGTCCTGATCGGGCTCGCGCTGTTCCTGAGCTTCTTCGTGATGTCGCCGGTGCTCGATCGCATCTACGCCGAGGGCGTCAAGCCGTACTCGGACAAGCAGATCACGCTCGAGCAGGGGCTGGCTGCCGGCGTCGCGCCATTGCGTCAGTTCATGCTCGGCCAGGTGCGCGAATCCGACCTCGAGCGCTTCAACGAGATCGCCGGCGATCCCGCTCACGACAGCGTCGACACGATACCCCTGACCACGATCGTGCCGGCATTCATGATCAGCGAGCTCAAGACGGCGTTCCAGATCGGCTTCGTCATCTTCATCCCGTTCGTCATCATCGACCTGGTCGTTGCCAGCGTGCTGATGTCGATGGGCATGGTGATGCTCTCGCCGATGCTGGTGTCCCTGCCATTCAAGCTGATGCTGTTCGTGCTGGTCGACGGCTGGTCGCTGCTGGTCGGCACGCTCGCGGCGAGCTTCCAGACAACCTGAGGCGCTCCCATGACACCGGAATCCGTCATGAGCCTCGGCCAGCGCGCACTGGAACTCACGATCCTGATCTCGGCGCCGCTGCTGCTGTCGGCGCTGGTCACCGGCGTCGTCATCGGCATGCTGCAGGCGGCAACCCAGATCCACGAGATGACGTTGTCGTTCATCCCGAAGCTGCTCGTCCTGTCGGCGGCGCTGTTCGTGGCAGGGCCATGGATGCTGGGGATGCTCGTCGACTTCACGCGGGAGCTGTACACCAGCATCCCGGCGATGATCCAGGAATGAGCGCGCGACGCCCATGCTGACGAGCGCCATCGAGCTCCAGGAATGGCTGTTGCGCTTCGTCGGCGCCTTCGCGCGCGTCGGCGCCGCGATGATGGTCGCGCCGATCTTCGGCGCCGGCCTGGTGCCGATGCGCATCCGCCTGGTGGCGGCCGCGCTCATGACCGCGCTGATCATGACGGCGCTGCCCGCGGCCACCGGGCCGATCCTGCCGCTCGGGCCGCTGCAGCTCTTCAAGGAAGTGATGCTGGGCGCGGCGATCGGCTTCGTCGTCCAGACGGCATTCGACGTGCTGGTGATGGCCGGACAGGTCATCGGGCTGAGCATGGGTCTCGGCTTCGCCAACCTGATCGATCCGCAGCACGGAGTGACGGTGCCCGTGCTCGGCCAGTTGTACCTGCTGCTGGCGCTGCTGATCTTCGTCACGATCAACGGGCACATCGCATTCCTCGAACTGCTGGCTGGCAGTTTCAAGGCCATGCCGGTCGGTTCGGCCATGCTGGACGCCGGTGACCTCGGCACGCTGGTTGCCTGGGGCGGGCGCATCTTCTCCGGCGCGCTGCAGGTGGCGCTGCCTGCGGTCGTCGCCATGACAGTGGTCAACGTCGCCTTCGGCGTGATGAGCAGGGCGGCGCCCCAGCTCAACCTGTTCGGAGTCGGATTTCCGATCACCATCATTCTCGGCTTCGTGACGCTCTGGATGGCGCTCGAGTCACTGGCCCCGACCTTCGGCGCAATCCTGGATGAGGCGCTGGACGTTGCCGGGGCCCTGGCGCAGGGAGCCGGCTGATGGCAGAGCGGCCAGCGGGCGAGCGCACCGAACAGCCGACCGAGCGCCGCTTGCGGGAGGCCCGCGAGCGCGGCCAGGTCGCTCGCTCGCGCGAGCTGGAGACGACGGCCGTGCTGCTGGCGGCGTCGCTCACCCTGCTGGCGGCAGCGCCGGCGATCGTTGTGGCGGCAAGCGACCTGTTGCAGCAGGCCCTGGTCATCAGCGCCGAACAGGTCCGCGACGAGGGCATCGTCGGGGCAGCGCTGCGTCACGATGCATTCGCAGGCCTCATGCTCGTGGTGGCCCTGAGCCTGCCGATCATGATCGTCGCGATGCTGGTTCCGATGATGGTCGGAGGTCTCGTGTTCTCCGGCAAGGCGCTGGGGCCGGACTTCTCCCGGCTCAATCCGATCGCCGGCCTGCAGCGTGTCTTCGCCCTGCACGGCCTGCTCGAAGTGGCGAAGGCGCTGGCCAAGTTTGCCGCGGTCGGCACCGTGGCCATCATCCTGCTCATGCGCATGACGCCGGAGATCGTGCAGCTCGGGACGCAGGACGTGGTCCGCGGCATGTCGCACGGAGCCTGGCTGATGCTGGTCTGCCTGCTGGTGCTCTCGGCTTCGCTGCTGCTGATCGCAGCGATCGATGTGCCATTCCAGATCTGGGACCACGGTCGCAACCTGCGCATGACGCGCGAGGAAGTGCGCGAGGAACTCAGGGACGCGGAAGGCCGTCCCGAGGTTCGCAACCGGATCCGGCAGCTGGCGCAGGAGCGGGCCCGGCGCCGGATGATGCAGGAGGTGCCGCGGGCCGACGTGGTCATCGTGAACCCGACGCACTTCGCCGTGGCCCTACGCTATGCGGGAGGCGGCATGCGCGCGCCGCGCGTGGTGGCGAAGGGCAAGGAGCTGGTCGCTGCGCGCATCAGGGAGATCGCGCAAGCGAACGGTGTGCCCATCTACGAGTCGCCGCCGCTGGCACGCTCGCTCTACTTCACCACGGACCTCGGCGACGAGATCCCGGCCGGACTCTACAGCGCCGTCGCCAAGGTGCTCGCCTGGGTATACCGCGTGCGCGCGGCGGCCAGCGAGGGCGCGGCCAGCCCACCGGCACCGTCGCTTGCACCGGAGGAGATTCCGCATGAGGTCTGACGCATGAACGCGACCGTCATGGTGCCGCTGCGCTGGACCATGAGCCTCGGGCTGGGCGCACCGGTCGTCGTCGCCCTGATGCTCGCCCTGATGGTCGTGCCGCTGCCGCCCGTCCTGCTCGACGTGCTGTTCACGTTCAACATCATGCTGTCGGTGCTCGTGCTGCTGGCCTCGGTCCGCGCAATGCGGCCGCTCGACCTCGACTCGTTCCCCACGGTGCTGCTCGGGGCGACGCTGCTGCGCCTCGGCCTCAACATCGCTTCCACACGCGTCGTGCTGCTGCACGGCCACAACGGGCCCGCCGCCGCGGGCAATGTCATCGAGGCCTTCGGCAGCTTCGTCGTCGGTGGCAACTACGCTGTCGGCATGGTCGTGTTCGCGATCCTCGTGATCATCAACTTCGTCGTGGTCACCAAGGGGGCCGGGCGCATCTCGGAGGTGAGCGCCCGGTTCACCCTCGACGCGATGCCAGGCAAGCAGATGGCCATCGATGCCGACCTGAACGCGGGGCTCATCACGCAGGAGCAGGCAATCCTGCGGCGCCAGGAGGTGCGCGAGGAAGCGGACTTCTACGGCGCAATGGACGGCGCCAGCAAGTTCGTGCGCGGCGACGCCGTGGCCGGGCTGCTGATCGTGTTCATCAACATCATCGGCGGCATCCTGATCGGGGTAATCCAGCACGGCCTCGACTTCTCGGCGGCGCTGCAGACGTACACGCTGCTCACGATCGGCGACGGACTGGCAGCGCAGATCCCCGGGCTGCTGCTGTCGGTGGCTGCCGCAGTGCTCGTCACGCGCGCGTCCCGCCCGCAGGACGTGGCCAAGCAGGTCGCCCGTCAGCTGGCCGCCGAGCCCAGGACGCTGGGTGTGACCGCCGGGATCCTCGGTGTGCTCGGCGTGATTCCCGGCATGCCGAACGTGGTGTTCCTCTCGCTCGCCTGCCTGCTCGGCGCAGCGGCGCGGCACATTGCGCGGCGTGACGCGAAGGCTGCCGAGCCGCCCCCTCCGGCACCACCCGCGCCATCCGAGACGAGCGAACTCGGCTGGGACGACGTGCAGGCGATCGAGCCGCTGACGCTCGAGGTCGGTTATCGGCTGATTCCGCTGGTCGACCGCAAGCAAGGCGGCGAGCTGATGGGGCGCATCAGGGGCGTTCGCAAGAAGCTCACCGAGGAACTCGGTTTCCTCGTGCCGAGCGTGCACATCCGCGACGACCTCAGCCTGCCGCCTGGCAGCTACCGCCTGAGCGTGCAGGGCATTCCCGTCGGACAAGGCGAGGTGCTGCCTGACCGGGAACTCGCCATCAATCCCGGGCAGGTCGCCTCGCACGTCGAGGGGCTGCAGACGCGCGACCCGGCATTCGGGCTTGAAGCGGTCTGGATCGAGCCTGGTCGCAAGGAGCACGCGCAGGCGCTCGGCTACACGGTGGTGGATGCCGGCACGGTCATCGCCACGCACCTGAGCCAGATCGTCCGCGACCATTCGCACGATCTGCTCGGGCACCAGGACGTCCAGCAACTGCTGGAGCAGTTGAAGAAGAGCGCGCCGCGCCTGGTCGAGGAGTTGACGCCCAAGACACTGCCGATGGCCGTCGTGGTACGCGTGATGCAGGAGCTGCTGCGGGAGCGCGTGCCGCTCAGGAACCTGCGCAGCATCGCCGAGACGCTGACCGAGCGCGGCGCCAAGACGCAGGAACCGGCGGCGCTCGTGGCCGCGGTGCGCGTCGCCCTCGGCCGCGCCCTGGTCCACAGCATCGCGGGCTACGCGGGTGAACTGCCGGCGATGACGCTCGATCCGGAACTCGAGCGGCTGCTGAGCCAGGCCATCCAGAGTGGTGGCGCTACGCAGGCCGCCGTCGAGCCCGGCCTCGCGGAGCGCGTGCATCACGCGTTGGTCGATGGCACGGCGCGGGCAGAGGGATCGGGGCAACCCGCGGTACTGCTGACGTCGCCAGCCTTGCGGCCGTGGCTCGCGCGGCTGGTACGCCAGAGCGCCCCGCGCCTTGCGGTCCTCTCCTACGAGGAGGTTCCTGATGACCAGAAGGTCCGCATGGTCATGCGCGTGGGGCGCTGACGGGTCGATGGAGTACGCACAATGAAGATCAAGCGTTTTGTTGCCCCCGACATCCGCCAGGCCCTGCGCCTCGTGCGCGAGGAGCTCGGGCCCGATGCGGTGATACTCTCCAATCGCAGCGCGGACGGCGGGACGGCAGTGGTGGCGGCAATTGATTACGACGCCGAATCGTTCGCGGCAGCCGGCGAGGTCGACGTGCGGCCGCTGGCGGGGCCCGGCGCTGGTGCGCTGAGTTTCTACGATGCCGAGCTCGCCACGGCGGACGACAGTGCGCCGTCCGCTTCGCGCCCGGCAAGTCCTGCGGCCGTCGGACCGATGGAAGGCATGCGGCGCGAGGTCCAGGGCCTGCGGGAACTCCTCGAGTGCCAGCTCGCGAGCCTGGCCTGGAACGAGTTGAGCCGCAGCAATCCGATGCAGGTCACGGTGCTGCAGCAGCTGAATGCGATGGGCATCGCCCCGGACCTCGCGCGCGAGGTCGCGGAGAGCCTGCCGCGCGTCACGACGCTCGACGAAGCGGATCGGCAGTCGTTGAAGGCTCTCGTCAAGAGGCTGCCGGTCCACAAGGACGACCTGCTCGACCAGGGCGGTATCGTCGCGGTCGTCGGTGCGACCGGCGTCGGCAAGACCACCTCGGTGGCGAAGCTCGCCGCCCGCTATGTCATGCGGCACGGCCCGAACGACGTCTGCCTGTTGAGCACCGACACCTACCGCATCGGCGCGCGCGAGCAGCTGCTCAGCTACGCGCGGATCCTCGGCGTGCCGCTGTTCGTGGCCCGGGATCGCGAGGAGCTCGCGGCGATCCTTGGCGCCCAGGCCTGGCGCAAGTTCGTCCTGATCGACACCGCGGGCATGTCGCAGCGCGACGCGCGCCTGGCAGAACAGTTCGCGCTGCTGCGTTCGCAGGGCGCACGCACCCGGATACTCCTGGCCTTGTCGGCTGCCAGCGACCTGCAGACGCTCGACGAACTCATCACGACGTACGCGGACGTCCAGCCTGCGGCCTGCGTGCTGACCAAGCTCGACGAGGCGGCGAGCCTGGGAGCCGCGATCTCGGTCCTGATCCGCCACGGCCTGCCGCTGGCGTGGTGCAGTAACGGCCAGCGGGTGCCGGAAGACATCCACGCAGCGCACAACAAACGCCTGTGGCTGGTGACGACCGCTGCGAAGCTCGCCGCAAAGCGGCCCTGCGCGCAGGACGAGAGGGTGCTTGCGTTGCGCCACGCGGAGGTCCGGGCCCATGCATGAAGTCAGCGACGCCCGCGACCAGGCGGCAGGACTCCGGCGGTCCCTGGCACGCCGTCCCGTGAAGGTGATTGCCGTCACCGGCGGCAAGGGCGGCATCGGCAAGACCAATGTGAGCGCCAACCTCGGAATCGCCCTGGCCCGGCGCGGCCAGCGGGTATTGCTGCTCGACGCCGATCTCGGCCTCGCGAACCTGGACGTGTTGCTGGGCCTGCGCGCGACGGACAACCTCTCGCACGTCCTCGACGGCACGCGAACCCTGGATGAAATCGTCGTCACGGGGCCAGCGGATGTCGCGATCATCCCCGGCGCCTCCGGCCTGCGCCGGCTGTTGACGCTGGAGCCGCGGCAACACGCGGGGCTCGTCAATGCCTTCAGCGAACTGGCGCGGGACGTGGACGTGCTGCTCATCGACACCGCGGCCGGTCTAGGTGACGCCGTTCTCGGTTTCTGCCACGCCGCGCAGCGCGTCATGGTCGTGGTCTGCGACGAGCCTCCCGCGATCACGGATGCCTATGCACTGGTGAAGGTGCTCAGCCGTGAGTTCGGCGTCCGCAATTTCGACCTGCTGGCGAACATGACACGCACGGCGGGCGAGGGCCTGCGGCTGCATCAGAAGCTCGTGCGGGTCGCAGATCGCTTCCTCGACGTGCAGCTCAACTACGCCGGGGCGATTCCATTCGACGAACAGCTGCGCGAGGCCGTGCGCCGCCAGATGGCCGTCAGCACGGCCTTTCCGCACAGCACCGCTGCACTGGCGTTCGCGAGCCTCGCCGAGCGCGTGGCTGCGTGGAACCCGCCGGAGCACCCGCGCGGCCACATCGAGTTCTTCATGGAGCGACTGCTCGGCGCAAGCACGTCGGGCCGAAAACTGCAGTGAACATCCGGGAATACGCCAAGGCAGCGGACCAGGACGCCGAAGCACTGGTGGTGCAGCATGCGCCGCTCGTCAAGCGCATCGCCTGCCACCTGGCCGCGCGACTGCCGCCGAGCGTCGAGCTGGACGACCTGATCCAGGCCGGCATGCTGGGCCTGCTCGACGCCGCGCGGAAGTACTCGGCGGCCCGCGGTGCCAGCTTCGAGACCTATGCGGGCATACGCATCCGCGGCGCGATGCTCGACGAGCTGCGCTGCAACGACTGGCTGCCGCGCTCGGTCCATCGCCGGACCCGCGACGTGGCGCGCGCCGTGCACAAGATCGAGGCCCGCGACGGCAGGGAGGCGCGCCCGGAGCAGGTCGCCGTCGAACTCGGGCTGAGCATGGAGCAGTACGGCGAACTGCTGGGCGAGCTCTTCACGGGCAAGATGTTCAGCCTCGAGGAGTTGCGGGGCGAGCGTGGCGAGTTGCCCGACGAAGCGAGCGACATGGCTTCGCCGCCCGCAGAGTTCGAGCGCGAGCGTTTCCAGGAAGCCCTGGCCAGGGAGATCGAGGGGCTGCCCGAGCGCGAGAAGCTCGTCCTGTCGCTCTACTACGAGCAGGAACTGAACCTGCGCGAGATCGGTGACGTGCTCGAGGTCACGGAGTCGCGGGTCTGCCAGATCCACGGGCAGGCGCTGGTCAGGTTGCGCGCCCGCATGAGCGCATGGCTGGAGAACTGAGTGTTGCAGCCAATCCAGGTGACGCATGGACATCCTTAGCCTGGTAGGCGTGTTCCTGGCGCTGGTCGCCCTGATCGGCGGCAGCATCCTGAAGGGCGCGGGCGTGTCCTCGCTGCTCAATCCGGCGGCCTTTCTCATCGTCGTCGTCGGCACCATCGCGTCGATCCTGCTGCAGACGCCACTCAAGGTCTTCATGCGCGCGATGAAGATCCTGCCGTGGGTGTTCAAGCCGCCGCTCATCGACTTCAACGGCACGATCGAGAAGATCACGGAGTGGAGCAACATCGCGCGCAAGCAGGGACTGCTGGGACTGGAGCCGGCAATCCAGGGCGAGACGGACGAGTTCACCAGGCGCGGCCTGCAGTTCCTGGTCGATGGCGTCGAACCGGAGTCCCTGCGCGAAACCCTCGAGATGGAGATGGAGGCGCGCGACGAACGCGAGACAGCGGCCGCCAAGGTCTACGAGGGCATGGGCATCTACGCGCCGACGCTCGGTATCATCGGCGCGGTGCTCGGCCTGATCGCCGTCATGAAGAATCTCGCCGACCCGAGCAAGCTCGGTCACGGCATCGCGGCCGCCTTCACCGCCACCATCTACGGCATCGGCCTCGCCAACCTGTTCCTGCTGCCGCTGGCTTCCAAGCTGAAGGGAATCATCAAGGCGCAGGGGACGCTGCGGATGATGTTGCTCGAGGGGTTCATAGCGATCGCCCAGGGCGAAAACCCGCGCAACATCGAGGCCCGGCTGCGCGGCTTCACCGAGTGATCCGGGCCGCACATGGGACGCAGGCACAAGCGGCACGAGGAGCATCAGAACCACGAGGCATGGGCGATTCCCTATGGCGACCTCGTCACGCTGCTGCTGGCGTTCTTCGTGGTGATGTACGCCGTTTCGTCGCTGAACGAGGGCAAGTACCGCGTGCTGTCGGACGCGCTCACGGCCGCATTTCGCGGCGCGCCCCGCACGCCGGACCCGGTGCCGGTCGGCAACAAGCCGTCCGGGCGCGGTGGTCCGGCGCGCACGCCCGGGGCCATGCCCCGTTCGTTCAAGCATGCGACAGGACAGGAAGAACCGCCGCCGGATGCGGCGGCGAAGCTGCCAGGCAGCGGCGACCTCGAGCTGAACCGGATCGCCCGCGAGGTCGAGGAGGCGCTGACGGACCTCGTGGCAAAGGATCTCGTGACCGTGCGGCGGCAGCGCCAGTGGGTGGAGGTCGAGATCCGCACCGACATTCTCTTTGCCAGCGGTGATGCGCATGTCGCGCCCAAGGCGCGGCCGATCCTGACGCAGGTCGCAACCATCATGCGCGGGCTGGCGAACCCGCTGCGCGTCGAGGGCCATACGGACAACGTGCCGATAAGGACCGCGGCGTACCCATCCAACTGGGAACTTTCAGCAGCGCGGGCCGCCAGCGTCGTCCATCTCTTCATGAACCTCGGGGTCGAGCCGCAACGCATGGAGATCAGCGGCTTCGGCGAGTACCGGCCCCGCGCCGAGAACACGACTGCCGCGGGTCGCGACCAGAACCGCCGGGTACTGATCATCGTTCTCGATCCTTCGCTGCGCGAGCCAGGCACGACGCAGGCCACCGGCGCCGCAGGATCGGCCGCAGCGGGCGACGGGCGGCGCTGAGCGGAGGCCGGCATGCAGTCAACCGACATCATGGTCATTGCGGGCGGCGCCGTACTGCTGGCGGCCATTGTTGCGCTCGCGGCGTGGATAGCGGTGCTCGCGCGACGCACGCGCCGCCTGGACGTGCTGGTGCGAACGGAACTGGCGCGCGCCCGGGAAGAACTGGCGCAGGTCTCGGCGCAGGGGTTGCGCATCGGGAACCAGCAGCATGCGATCGAGGGGCGGCTCAGGCAGATGGCGGAACGGCAGGGACGGCTGGAGCTGCGCGGTGAGGGGCGGCCCTTCGAGCAGGCGATCGAGATGCTGCGCGGCGGGGCAACGCGCATGGACCTGGTCACGCGGTTTGGCCTGAGTGACAGTGAGGTCGCGCTGCTCGTCCGGCTGCACGGCGACCGGGTCTAGCCGCTGCGCCGCGCCTCGCCGACGACGACCCGCACGGCCTGTCGACGGATCGAGAACCGCGCCGGAGTCATCCCCAGCAGCTGTCCGTCGGCCTGGACCATGACGGGCGGGCTGGCGTCTACGCACACTGCCGCGGCCCTCCAGTGGCGCACGACCGGATCCCCGAGGATCGTTCCGCGATAGAGCTTGGCCAGTTTCATCAGCACCGCGCCCAGGGCGACTTCGCGGATCGCGATCACGTCGAACAACCCATCGTCCGGTTGCGCAGTCGGTGCCACGTGCATCCGGTTGCCGCAGTATTGCGCATTCGCCACGAAGGCCAGCAGCAGGCGATCTTCGACGACGGCCTGGTCCGTGGTGATGCGGAACGCGGGCGATCGATACGTCGCCAGGCCCCGCAGCGCGCCCCCCAGGTAGGCAAGCGCAGACGGAACCGGGCGCGGCAACCGTCCGATCACGTGAGCGTCGAAGCCTGCACCTGCGACGTTGATGAACCAGTGCCGACGGCGACTCGCGTCCGGCGCGGCTGGAAAGTCGATGACGCCGACGTCGTGCAGGATCGTGCGACTGCTGGCAATCGCCGCGGCAATGCGGCGTGGATCGCGCCGGATACCCAGCGACCGTGCCCAGTCATTGCCCGTGCCCAGGGGCACCGGGGCCAGGGTGACCACATCGTCCGGGGCGAGGCCCGCATCCATGATCCCGTTGAGCACGTCATTGACGGAGCCGTCGCCGCCGGCGGCCAGCAACCGGCGCCGGCCCTCATGCGCCGCACGGCGGGCAATGTACTTGCCGTCCTGCTCACCCGACGTCTGCACGACGTCGAGCGCGACGCCGGCCGCGCGCAGGGCCCGCTCGATCGCCGGCCAGCCCGTCCGCGCCCGCGACCCGCCGGATGCAGGGTTGACGATGGCGAGCCAGGTGTCGGTGCGGTCGGCAGGCATTGCTGACCGGTGTCCCTGTCCGCCTAGCGGACCGGCGCCATGCAGTGAGACTCGATGAATTCCTGCTGCGTCTTGAGCTGGTCGCGCGTCGGCCGGCGGCCTGGCTCGAGCATGTCGGCGAGCTTGTTGCGCGCGTCGATGCAGGTGTCGCCCTTCGAGACGCGTAACCTGGCCGCCATGTCCTCCTGCTGGCGTCGCACGGCCGGATCCTTGCTGCAGTTCTGGTCTGCGGTCTGCTGCAACCGGTTGAACTCGGCAGGTTCGACGGCCTGGCCGTCTTTGGCCAGGCGATCGATCGACTCGAGCGCGACGACGCATTCGCGGTTGCGCAGCGACATCACCACATCGTTGCGACGCGCAACCTGCTCGGCACTGGCCGTCGTGACGCGGGTGCCGGCGGGTGCGTTGGCGGCGCCGTAGCCGGTACGCGCCGACGACGAGGGCGCAGCCTTGCCGGTGCTCGCCAGCACGACGCGCTCGTACTTGGTGCCAGCAGGTGGCTTGGCGGACGAGAGGTGCGTGATGCCGGACGCGTCGACCCACCGGTACACGGCCGACGAGGCTGCTGCGCCCGCCGCGAAACCCAGCAGCAGCACCACCGCCACCGTGGCGCGGGCGGTGGTCAGCAGGGCGTCGGCAGCGAGGCGGTTCGGCATGGGCGCGATTCTACGGCCGCGTCCGGTCCAGTCGAGTGACGTGCGTCATGATCCGGTGTCCTTTCCCTTGCGGGCCGATGGGTCAGGGAGCGGGCGGTCAGGCGTAGCGCCTGAGGATGCTCGCGAGTCCCGCCGCGCCCGGGTGCAGCTCCTCGTAGGGCACCTGGTTCAGCGGCACGTCGGTGGTCTGCAGCATCTCGTGCATGTCCGGATCGTGGCCCGGCGACAGGAAGATCAGCCCGGTGACGTGCTCGCCCTGGCGCAGCTTGGTGCGCAGGTATTCGAAGGCCTTGCCGCGGTGGTTCGGGTCGTAGTCCTTGTCGAGCTTGCGCAGGCGCAGCTGGCTGCCGTCGTGCATCTGCACCGGCAGCACCTCGCCTTCGCCATAGGACGCGGTGATTTCCTGGCGCGGCGGGATGTAATCCGTGTGCACGGCCTCGTGGTAATGCTCGCGCGTGAACTCGTAGCTCTTGGTCGAGCCGACGTGATCGTTGAACGTGACGCACGGCGAGATCACGTCGATCATCGCGAAACCCCTGTGCATCAGGCCCGCCTTGATCAGCGGCACCAGCTGCTCGCGATCGCCCGAGAAACTGCGCGCGATGAAGGTGCCGCCGAGGCTGAGCGCCGCCAGGCACGGATCGACGGGCGCCTGCTGGTTTTCCTCGCCCTTCTTCGACCTGGTGCCGATGTCGGCGGACGCCGAGAACTGCCCCTTGGTGAGGCCGTAGACGCCGTTGTTCTCGCAGATGTACAGCATGTTGACGTTGCGGCGGATCGCGTGCGCGAACTGCCCGAAGCCGATCGACAGCGAGTCGCCGTCGCCGGAAACGCCGATGTAGTGCAGGTTCCTGTTGGCGGCGTTCGCGCCCGCCGCGATCGACGGCATGCGGCCGTGCACGCCGTTGAAGCCGTGCGCGCCGCTGGCGAAATAGGCCGTGGTCTTCGACGAACAGCCGATGCCTGAGAGCTTCGCGAGCTGCTCGGGGCGCAAGCTCAGCTCCCAGATCGCCTGGGTGATCGAGGACGTGACCGAGTCGTGGCCGCAGCCCGCGCACAGCGTCGACATCGCGCCTTCGTAGTCGCGGCGCGTCAGGCCGAGCTCGTTCTTCGGCAGGTCCGGGTGGCGGACTTTCGGTTTGTTGATGAAGGACATTGTCGGGGGATAGGGGTTGGGGGTTAGGGGTTAGTCGCAGTAGCAGCGCTAAGGTCGATTTCGGTGGTCACTAGTCACTGGGCACTAGTCACTGGGCGCTACTTCGCGGCAGCGAGGCTCGCGCGCCGCGCGTCGCCCAGCTCGGCGATCACGGCTTCGACGATTTCCTTCGAGGTCATTGGCAGGCCGCTGTAGTGCAGGATGGAGTGCAGCTTCGACTTCGGCACGTCCGTTTCGAGCGTCAGCAACGAGCGCAGCTGCGCGTCGCGGTTCTGTTCGACCACGAAGATCTTCTGGTGCGACGCCATGAAGGCCTCGACTTCCTTCGTGAACGGGAATGCCTTGATGCGCATGTAGTCGATCGGGATGCCGCGTTTCGCGAGGATATCGCGCGCCTCGTTCACGGCGCCACGGCTGCTGCCGACGGCGACGAGGCCGATGTCGCTGGTGCCGGTCGCTTCGATGACCGGCGGGGGCACGAGCGTCTTCGCCTGCTTGAACTTGCGCAGCAGGCGCTCCATGACCACCTGGTATTCGGCCGAATCCTCGGTGTAACCGCCGTACTGGTTGTGACCCGAGCCGCGCGTGAAATAGGCGCCTTTGGGCGAAACGCCCGGCAGCGTCCGGGCCGGGATGCCGTCGTCGTCCTTGTCCAGGTAGCGGTGGAACTTGGGCAGCGCCTCGATCTCTTCCTGCGTCAGCACCTTGCCGCGGTCCGGACGGTACGCGTCGTCCCACTTGAGTTCGGGGCACATCCAGTCGTTCATGCCGATGTCGAGGTCCGACAGCACGAAGACCGGGGTCTGCAGCCGCTCAGCGAGGTCGAATGCCTGCACCATCATGTAGAAGCATTCTTCCGGATTCGACGGGAACAGCAGCACGTGCTTGGTGTCGCCGTGCGACGCGTACGCGCACAGCAGGATGTCGCACTGCTGCGTGCGCGTCGGCATGCCCGTGGACGGGCCGACGCGCTGCACGTCGACGATGACGGCTGGAACCTCGGCGTAATAGGCGAGTCCGATGAACTCGCTCATCAGCGAGATGCCGGGTCCGCTCGTCGCGGTGAACGCCCGCGCGCCGTTCCAGTTGGCGCCGAGCACCATGCCGATCGCAGCGAGCTCGTCCTCGGCCTGGATCACGGCGTAGCGGCCCTTGCCGGTCGCGGGATCGACGCGCAGCTTCGAGCAGAACGACTTGAATGCGTCCATCAGCGACGTCGACGGCGTGATCGGGTACCACGGCCCGACCGTGGCGCCGGCATACACCGCGCCGAGGCCGGCGGCCGTGTTGCCGTCGATCATGACGTGGCCCCTGGTCTTGTCCATGCGCTGGATGCGCAGGGGCAGCGGGCAGGGCAGGTGCTGCTTCGCGTAGTCGTAACCGAGCTGCACGGCCTTCATGTTGGCCTCGACCAGCGCCGGCTTCTTCGCGTAGCTCTCGTTCAGCAGCTGGCGGATGACTTCGACGTCGATCTCGAGCAGGGCGGCGAGCAGGCCGAGGTACACGACGTTCTTCATCAGGATGCGGTTGCGCACGCCGACGAAATTCTCGTTGCACATCTTCGCGAGCGGCGCGCCCAGGATCGTGATGTCGTCGCGCGCGAGCACGGCGGAGCGGGGCCACGTCGAGTCGTAGATCAGGAAGCCGCCGGGGCTGACTTCGCGCACGTCCTTCTGGTACGTCTCGGCATTCATCGCGATCATGAGGTCGACGCGGCCGGAGCGGGCGACGTACGCGTCCCTGGTGACGCGGATTTCATACCAGGTGGGCAGGCCCTGGATGTTGGACGGGAAGTAGTTCTTGCCCATGACGGGGACGCCCATCCGGAAGATGGACTTCATCAGCATCGTGTTGGCACTGGCCGAGCCAGTGCCGTTCACGTTGCCGAGCTTGATGACGAAGTCGTTTACGCGGTCTTGCGTTGCTGGGGACTGGGCCATTGGTGGTCGTTCGCGTGGGGCAGGTTGATCTTCGACTTCTGCATGTCCCAGGCCGCCGTCGGGCAGCGCTCGGCGCAGAGTCCGCAGTGCACGCAGAGGTCCTCGTCCTTGACCATGACGCGGGCCGTGTGCTTCAGCGGCACGGAGACGAAGAGCGGCTGGTGCGGGTGCTTGCGCGGCGCCTTGAGGCGCTGTGCCAGCTCGGCTTCCTCGCCGTTGCGGGTGATCGTGAGGCAGTCGGTCGGGCAGATGTCGATGCAGGCGTCGCACTCGATGCAGGCCTTGGCCTCGAACACCGTCTGGATGTCGCAGTTGAGGCAGCGCTCGACTTCCTTCGCCGTCTGTTCGGCGTCGAAGCCCAGCTCGACCTCGATGCTGATCTTCTTGAAGCGCTCGACCAGGCTCACGTGCGGCACGAGCCGGCGCTCGACCGGGTTGTAGTCGTTCTTGTACGACCACTCGTGCAGGCCCATCTTGCGCGAGGACAGGTTCAGCGTGGGCGGCAGGCGGTTGGTCACGGCCTGGCCCATGCAGTGATTGTGGATCGAGATGGCGGCCTGGTGCCCGTGCTCGACGGCCCAGATGATGTTCTTGGGGCCGAACGCCGCGTCGCCGCCGAAGAACACCCCGGGGCGCGTCGACTGGTGAGTCTGCACGTCGACGACCGGCACGTGCCACTTGTCGAACTCGATGCCGAGGTCGCTCTCGATCCAGGGGAACGCGTTCTCCTGGCCGATCGCGAGGATCACGTCGTCGGCGGCGATGAACGTCTCGCCCGTGACGCGCTCGGCCGTGATGCGGCCGCTGGCGTCGAAGTCGTATTCCATCTGCTCGAACAGCAGCCCCGAGAGCCTGCCGTGCTCGACCACGAACGCCTTCGGCGAATGGTTGACGACGATCTCGACGTTTTCGCTCTCGGCGTCCTCGAGTTCCCACTCCGAGGCCTTGAAGAACTGGCGCGGCTTGCGCGCCATGACTTTCACGTTCTTCGCGCCGAGACGCAGCGACGAGCGGCAGCAGTCCATCGCCGTGTTGCCGACACCGATGATCAGCACTTTCTCGCCGATCTTGTCGAGGTGCTTGAACGCCACCGACTCGAGCCAGTTGATGCCGATGTGGATGTTGGCACCGCCCTCGCTGCGGCCGGGCAGTTTCAGCTCCTTGCCCTTGGGCGCGCCGCTGCCGACGAACACCGCGTCGAAACCGCCGGTCTCGAGCAGCTTGCGCATGCTGTCGATGCGCGAGTTGTAGCGGATCTGCGCGCCCATCTGCTCGATGTAGCCGATTTCCTCGGCCAGCACCGTTTCCGGCAGGCGGAACGCGGGGATGTTCGTGCGCATCAGGCCGCCCGGCTTGTCCCACTGCTCGAAGACCACGACTTCGTAGCCGAGCGGCAGCAGGTCGTTGGCGACCGTGAGCGACGCGGGACCCGCGCCGATGCAGGCGACCTTCCTGCCGTTCTTCTGCGCGGGAATCACCGGCAACCGGGACGAGATGTCGTCCTTGTGGTCGGCGGCGACGCGCTTGAGGCGGCAGATCGCGACCGGCTTGTCCTCGACCCGCCCGCGCCGGCAGGCCGGCTCGCAGGGGCGGTCGCACACGCGGCCCAGGATGCCCGGGAACACGTTCGATTCGCGGTTGACGACGTAGGCGTCGGAGAACTGCCCGAGCGCGATCAGGCGGATGTACTCGGGGACGTCGGTGTGGGCCGGGCAGGCCCACTGGCAATCCACCACCCGGTGAAAGTAGTCCGGATTGGAGGTATCGGTCGGCGGGACGGTCACGGAGAACCCTGGATTCCTGAGACGGAACGCGACTTTAGCGGTTCTGCGGGGGGGCGCAACACGCATTTCCGCGAGTTCGGCGTGCCGCAATGCAGCACCAGCCTGGACCGACCCATACCTTTGGCCGATTGCGCAAGCTGGCTGTCCATGTTTAGTTTCAAACCGTGACCCAGATCACCCGAAGTAGCGATTGACGCGTATGGCGACGGAACCCGCTGTGCGGCTTCATGACGTTCATACAACGGGCCGTGCCGCGCGAGCGGTCTCCCAGCCCGGGGCGACGGTGATCATGCGGTCCTTGTGGCTGTCACTTGGTCTCCTCGCGGCACTCCACCTTGGAACCGTACGGGCAGAAGTGGCCTCGGCGAACCTGCAGGTTTCCGTCCGCGTCCTCCCGCATGCGCGGTTGCAAGCCGACGCATCTCCTGTCTCGATCACGGCGGCCGACGTCCAGCGCGGCTACCTCGACGTGTCACGCCGTTACCAGCTTCACTCCAACGCGCCCGACCGCGTCGTGTTGCAGCTGAACCCCCGGGTCGGCCTGACCGACTCCATTGATATCGATGGGTTCCAGGCCCCGTTGCGCATGCGCGACGCGAGCCTCGAGATCACCCAGCCATTCGCTCGTGAATTCACGGTCAACTACCGGCTCTGGCTCAGTGCCAGCGCGGTGCCTGGCGAATACGCGCTGCCGGTGCAGGTCGCCGCGCTCATCCGCTGACTCAATACGTCAGCGTCACCAGCAGGGTGTCGTTGTACGCGCCGGGCACGGCGTCCTGCAGCTGCGGGATGCGGCCATAGACCGTGTGAGTAATCGTGCGCGTGCCGTTGCCGTTACCGGGGCCGATGGTCATCGAGCCCGACGCAATCACTGTGCCGCCCGTTCCGGTTCCCCAGACCTGCGACCGTGCCGGGTCCGCAAACACGTTGTAACCCAGGCGTGCGGAGCCTGCGGCCAGCTGGCGCGTCGCCGGACTGGTGCCGTTCGTGCCATTCGAGATCGTGACGCGGTAACTCACGACAGTGGCTCCCTTCGGGACGTACCGGCAGGTCACGGTAACGGTGCCGACGGAATCGTCCGGCCCGGTGACCAACGGGTCGTAGGTGCCGAAGTTGAGGCTGACAGCCGTGATGGAACAGTCGGCCGCGTGGACCTTGCCTGCACCACAGAGCGCGATGGCGAGCGCTGCCATGAGCCATGCCCGCCCTCGACGCCGCCGGTGCCCGGCCTGGCGAAGTCCCGGCGCTGCGCGCGCTATTCGCATCGCACGTCACCGAGATCGGGCACGGGGTCGTTGCCCTCGGGTCGACGGACAGCGGAGCTGCAGGTTCCGCCGATCCAGGTCACGCGCATGCTGGCGGAGTCGCTCAGGCCTTCGACGTAGAGCAGGCCGTCGAGCGCAATCGGGAAGCGCGCAGTCCCGAACATCGCCTCGGCGCCGGCAGGAACCGGCGAACCGTCGGCCTGCACGAGCCGCATCGTCGCGGCCATCGCGCGCTCGATCGGGAAGCGCACCAGCGCGCCGCTGCGATAAGCCGGCGTCACGCCGATCGCACGTTGCGACAGGCTGCCGTCCATCGGCACCTGCTTGGGATCCACGCTGATTTCGTTGCGTTCATACGGCCGCAGCGCGTCGATGAGGACGCGTCCCTGCTCATCCGTCGTGCCGATCGGCTGGTTGTCGAGGTAGACCGTGAGCCCTTCGTAGTCGGCGACCTGCACGATGGCGAAGCTCTGCTGCAGCGGCCGCGCTGGCATGACGCCCGCAGCGGTGACGGCGAGCCCGCCGCTTGCGCCGATGCGAACGCCGGATTCGCCGTCGCGACGGGCGTAGTCGATCTCGGCCGTGCCCGCGCTACCCTGGTAGGCGAGATAGGCATCCTGCTCGTCGGTCGACGCTAGCGACATCCGGTAGCCGATTCCCGAGCCCGCCGGCAGATCGCGCTGCAGGCTCGTCCGGGCTTCGAAACCCCCGTTCGCACCGGAGGACTGCTGCAGCGAGGCGCTCAGGGTGCGCCGGTCGCCCAGCGCCAGCGTCCAGCTGAGCAGGAGCGAGGAGTCCTGGTCGCCGGCGATCGCATGGGACGCGAACAACCCGAGGTAACCCAGCGCGCCGATGCTCAGCGAATAGCTGAGGCCGAACGTCTGCACGGTCTCGCTGTCGTAGTAGCTCTGCAGCCCGTACGCGACCTGCATGTTGCCGTGCCGGCCGAAGTCGAATCCCAGTCCCGCGAACGTCCGCTGCCGCGGCCTGTAGGTCAGGTCGGCCATGCCGCTCTGCACGAAGGCGCGGCTCGCGTACTGCGTCTGGGCGTATGCGCTCAAGCGATCGCTGTTGTGCTCGATGCCAAGGCCCGCGAGGAAGCCCGTGCCACCCGCATCCCCGCCCGCGGCGATCTGCGCGTTGACGATGCCCGCCAGGCCGGCCTGCCAGGCCGCATCGGCACCCAGTGCATAGACGCCATTGGACTGCGCTTCCGCGCGGGCGCCTGCGGTAAGCGTGTCGGTGATGCCGCGCCGGTACATGGCAACACCCAGCGTGTCGCCGTAGTCAAGACTGCGCTCGCCATAGTCCTGGCGGATACTGCCGAGTTCGAAGGAGTATTCGGCAAGGTCTGGCCGCAGCAGGGCAGTACCCGAGTAATACGGCTGGGACAGGACCTGCTGTCGCCCGAGGGCGTCGGTGACGACGATCTGCAACTGTCCGGCGCCGGTCAGGACCGGCAGGTGGTCGATCGAGAACGGGCCGGGAGGCACCGCTTCGCTGGCGACAGGACGTCCATTGACGAAGACGTCGACCGTGGACGGCACGACGGCTTCGCCATGGGCAGCCAGCAGCGGCGTCGTGACGAGCATCGGCTGGGTGCTGAAGTTGGTACCGAACTGCACGCCGCCGAAACGCACCGCGCGACCCCAGCCGCCGGGCGAGGAAATCGAGTCGCCGACCCGCAGTGTCGCCGTCATGTCGGGAAAGTCACGGTTCCACGTGGTATCCAGCCGGGCAATCCGCCGTTGCAGCGGCGCCGCGTTCGCGACCATCGTGCTGGTCAAGACGCCCTGGTTGCCGAAGAGGCCCAGCTCGACGAAGGCACCGCTTTGGCGACGGTCGCCGGACTGCTCGGCAGAGACGTCGTAGTTGACGAACGCGCCCGGCGTGGAGCGCGTGACGCGCGGCGTATCCGCCTGAGTGCTCGCGCGCCGTGTCGGCAGGAAAGCCTGCGCCGGTACCGTCACCCGGGCCTGCATCGTCGCATCGTCCAGCGCAACGACCGCGCCCATTTCTGGACCAAGCCGGTAGTAGCGCTCGCCGTTGACCTGCACGGCGCCGCGCAGTGGCGTCTTCAAGCGCAGGTTCTCGAGGTCGGCGGCGCGGATCAGCAGCGTGCCGTCGACATCACGGCGCACGACCAGCGCGACCGGTGCCGGTTGGTCGTTGATGTGCAGCTCGACGACGGCTTCCGCGAACGGCTCGGACGCCATCTCCGCGGAGCGCTGTACTGCCGACGCAGGGGCGGCTGCGGCCAGCAGCAGCGTCGCGGTGATACAGCTACGCAGGCGCACGGAGTTCAGTCCGCCAGCGTCAACTCCGTCACGAATGAGCCTACATCGGTGGTTCCCTCCAACCGATACGGACCAGCCATCCCGGGGCCGGTCGTCGACTGCGCATTCGGACGGGTGTTGTTGTTGTCGTCCAATGTCCAATGGCGACTGGCGCCCGGCAGCACGTAAGCAAGTTCCGGCTGGTCGAGTACCGTCGTGGCGCCATCGGCTGTCTTCACTGAAAAGCGATGAATCCGGGCATGCGCCGAGCCATCGTTGCGCGCGCTCAGCGACAGCTTGCCGTCGTCGCCGCGGGCCGCGACCCAGGCGACCTGCGGCGAGGCCGGCGCCAGTGGTTCGACGAAGACCGGCACGCTCAGGCGCAGCACGATCTGCAGTCCGCTGAAATCCGGACTCGCGGCCTGCGGCACCTCCTGCAGCAGCAGGCGGTAGGTCAGTTCGCGCGCGGGATCGACGCTGCGTCGAAGCGCAACCCGCACCAGCTGCGAGCCGCCGCCCGGCAGGGTGAATACTGCCGGTGAAACCAGGAGGTCGCGGGAGGGCGTCAAGGCATCCTGCCCCCCCTCCTGCGACCAGGCCAATCCCTGGGTCTGCACCACGACCGGCCTGGCGTCCTCGTTCCTGACGGTGAGGACGGCCGTACCCGTGGCGTCTGCGAAATCCACCCGCAGCGGCGAGATCGTGAACGTCCCTGCCGAGACCGGCGACAGCGCCAGGAGCGCTGCCAGGCCGACCCATGCGGAGATGTTCTTTCGCAGTTTCACGACGAACTCAGTACGCGACCGTGACGGCAACCGTGTCGGTGTACAAACCGACCGGAGCGTCCTGGTTTGCGGCGCTGTTCGCGATGGTGCCATACACGGTGTGCGTGTTGGCCTTCGTGCTCGACATGCCCTGGCCGGTACCGCCGACCGTGTCGGTGCCGACCGTTTGGCCCCAGATCGTGGTGCGCGCGGCCGCGGTGTACAGGTTGTATTCCAACTGGTCCGTGCCGGACATCAACAGGCGCTGTGCGATCGTGCCGTTGGCGCCGTCGCCGAGGCTGATCGTGTAGGGAGTGCCGTTCGAGCAGCGCACGGACAGGTTGGCCTGGCCATCAACCGTGGCCGAGCCGTCGTAGTCGCTGAAATTGAGGGGAGCGGCCGTCACGAGGCAATTGGATGCCACGTTGGCGCTGACGTTGAGAGTCGTCGTCGCCGGACTCGGCGCTGCACCAGCCGTGCCTGCCGCCATCGCCAGCGTGCCCGCGATCGCGAGCTTGAGAGAGTTCATGCGCATAAATCGTCCTCTGTGTGTTGCCATGGCACGACTGGATGTCGCGTGGGGCGGATTCTCGGCGGGGCGCCGATCCGGCAGCCGTGACGGAGGTCACGATTCCTCATGTCACTTCGACGCGCCACTCAACTTCCGTGCGGAACGGCCGCTATCCGTTGGATTTGTGTCCCGGATTGGACAGGCGGAAGGCCGGGTTGCCGTAATGAACGTAATCGGCCCAGTCGACCGTGGGGATCGACTCGAGGCGCCGGCGCGCGGCGAGCACGGCATCGCCGAGCCGGTCGCCAGACAGCAGCGATGCATAGAGGGACTGCGAGAACGCAAAGGCCGCGTCGTCGCCGACGGGCCAGTGCGTGCCGAGGAAGTTGGCCACGCCACCGGCGAGGAAGGCTTCGGCGATGCCTGTCATGGTGCGGCGCATGCCGAACAGGCGTGCCGGCGCGGGACTTCTCCTGGTGCGCCTGCGCACGCGCGCCGCTTCGCATGCATTGCAGAAGACGAGCGCCGGCAGGTTGCCGACGTTCGCGAGATCGGCGCCGCGCAGCACTTCCCTGCCGTCGCAGAGCAGGCCGCCCCTGTCAGGCTCGCGCGCGTCGAAGAAGGCATGGCCGGCGAAATGCAGCACGTCGAAGGCGCCCGTGCCGAGTGCCGCAAGGATGCGCGCCCGGGTGGCGTCGCGCCCGGTGAGCACGTCGACGGTTACCGATGGCCGACCGAGCAGCTGTTGCAGCGCTGCGCCTTCGGCCGCCGCGCCCGGCAGGTCGCCCGTGGGATCGACGATCAGCAGCACGCGCAACGGATCGGACACCCCGTGATCTTCGCGCCACCGGGCGACGGAAAGCGTGTCGCTTGCGTAGCGGCGACTGAGGCCACCGCCCAGCGCGGGATGTGTGGTGCCGATGCGCAGCGCTTCCCAGGGCACGCGTGACGCCTCGCGGTCGTGCACGATCACGAGCGGACGCGCGCGCATGGCCTCGAGACCCGCGCGCACCGTCGCCGGCAGCAGCGTTGTTGCGAGCGCCGTGCCGATGCGCGCCAGGTCCCGCATCGTCGCGGCACCGGTCTCGAGCGGCTCGACGTGTTGCAGCAGGCCGGCACGGTCCAACTTGACGGATCCGCTGAGCACAGCCGCTTTTGCGCCAGCCGTGAGCAGTGATGAACGACACTCGTAGGCGCTGCGTCCCGTGGCCGTCATCGCTACCAGAAGATAAGCGGGATCCCCTGGCGTCGCGCGACGTTCGGAGAGCGTCCCGCGGCCGGGTTTCTGCCGGGGCGCGGCTGCGGGTGCTTCGACCTCGTCGACCAGCAGCGCAAGGTCCGCGTCCTGCATCTTCGCGGCAATGCCCCGGGCCGCGCGTACGAGCGCGGCGTACTTGCGCGCGTCGATCTCGCAGATCGAGATGCGGCGCACGACCTCGTCCGGGTCCGCGTGCCGTACGCCGGCGATGAATCCACGCAGCTGCTGCTCGAGCGCCGTCGCCACGGGCACGCCGGACCCCGCGCCGAACAGGACGGTCGCGAAGTCCTCGACCTGGGTGCGGGCGAACGTGCGGACGACGTTCTCCGCGGCGAACGCCGCTGCATCGGCGCCGTAGTCGTCGAAATCACCCAGGCCGGCGAACAGCACGAACTCCGCGAGCAGCCGGCCGCGCGCGACCGGCAGCACGAAGACCTGGCCAAGTTGCGCCGCGAACATGCGCCGCAGCGTGAACTCGCGGATGGCGCCGTCGAGGGCGGCATCGATGGCGGCGGCAGGGCCGGAGGGATCGACGCTGTGGAATACGCCCAGCACCAGCGCGCGCGAGCTGGCGTCGGTGATGCTGCCGCGGACGAGCCGGACTTCAAGCGTGCGTCGGGATCGCGCCGGAGCGGGCTGCGTTGCAGCGAGCCGCGCGTCGAACGCTCGCTCGAGCACGGCGGGCTCCACCGTGCCGTGGAACTCGGGAGAGACGACCGGCTCGAGCAGCCGGCGCCGTGCGTCGGGCGAGAGGTGTTGCCACTGCACCTTGTGCGGGGCCACGCGACGCAACACCGTTTCGCTCACCTTGCGAACCGCGGGCCTGCGACTGCGCGAGGCCGCTGCTGCAAGCCGCTGCGTGCCGCCGGTGCGCAGCAGGTCCACCACCGCTGCGATGACGCGTCCGTTGTTCGGCAGGCCTCCGTGCTTCTCGCCGACGTACCAGGCGCGTTCACCCGGGCGCACGGCGAGCGCGAGCGGCACGGTGCCGTCGCCCTGCGCCGTCACGCCGAAATGGTACTCACTGCCGGTCGACAACAGCGAGGTGACGGTCTCCTGTCGCACCCCCGCGATGATGAGGCAACGCTCGTCGCGGCCCGGCCAGCGTTCGCGCTCCTGTCGCGCGGCCAGCAACCGCTGCGGGTCGGGTCGCAGTTCGTCGTCCGGCCAGGAACTCGCCTCGAACAGGTCGGGGCCGCCGGCCAGTGCGGGATCGGGCAGCAACTCGTGCAGGGCCGGCAGCGTCCGGAACACGATCCGCGCCAGGTCCTCCGCGGTGTGCCGCCGGTCGATGGCCGCGAGCTTGCGCACCGTCGGATAGACCCCACGCAGCGCGAGCACCGGCGCAAAGGAGCCGTGGTTGGGAGCGCCCAGCTGCACGACGCGCGTGATGCGTGCGGTGCGCTGGCGGCCGAGGGCGAGTCGAGCAACCAGCCCCCCCATGCTGTGACCGACCAGCATGACCGGCGAGCGGTCGGCTGCGGCCGCGATGCGCCGGTTGAGCGCGTCGGCGAGCTCGCTCACGCTGGCTCGCCAGTCGTACGGATGCATCTGCGCATCGAATCCGGCGATCTGCAGCGACAGCTTCAGCTTCAGCGTGTTGAGCAGCATCGCGCCGAGCGCGACCAGCCGCGAGCCGGCCGGCAAGGCCAGGCGAGTCAGGTGACCCGCCGCGATCTCTACCAGGTCGACCCACAGCACGTCGTCGAGCAGCAGTCCGCGCGAGCCGATGCGCGATCCCATCAAGCCTGGCAACACGTACACGCGAGTGCCCGCCGGGCCGCGCCGGGCGGCGGCGCGTCGCGCCAGGGCGCTCAGTTCACGGTAGCCCTTGTCGCCGAAGAGCGACGTGAGATCCGCGCGGCGCTCGCCGGTCGCGAGCAGGCGCTCGACCTCCTCGTCGTGGAGTCGATGCACGGGCAGCGCAAGGGTTGGACCACTCAAGGACGGAGCCCCTGCCGCGCGCGCGAGCGAGTCAGTGCGCTGCCGGTGGCGTGGCACCCGGCGCGCGCACTTCGACGCTGACGCCGACCTTGCCCGCCTGCTCGAATTGCAGCGTCAGCGGAAAGCGCTCGCCCGCGACGAGCGGCCGCGGCAGGTCCATCAGCATGATGTGCGTGCCCTGCGGCGCGAGCGCGACGATGCCGTCGGCGGGTACGTCGACTCCTGCAGTCGGTCGCATTTGCGCCATTCCCGCGGCTTCCGTCACCACGTGGATCTGCGCCATCGCCGCGCGCGGCGTCGCGGCGCTGACCAGCCGGTCGGCCCGTGATCCTCCGCCCAGGGTGAGGTAGACGGCGGCGACGGTCATGCCGGGCGGCGTCGCGCGTGCCCATGCGCCGCTCACCTTGACTGTGTGCGGAGCAGGCTCGGCCGCATCCGTCGGCGTGGCAAGGTGCGCGAGCGCCAGGGCCAGCAGTGCGACGGTCAAGTGGCGCTTCATTTCCTGGTACCTTCCTTCATCGCAGCGCGGACCGTCGTGACAATGGCGTCGATGGCCGGAGTGCGCGTGGTCGACTTGCGCCAGACCGCACCGATCGTGCGACCCGGTGCGGGCTTCATGAACGGTTTCACGCGCAGACCGCGCGCAGTGCCCACCGGCGTTTCGGCAGCCAGCTCAGGCAGCAGCGTGATGCCGTGGCCGGCTGCGACCATCTGGCGCAGTGTCTCGAGACTCGTCGCGCGGTAATCCTGTTCCTCGCTCACCCGGACCCGGCTGCAGACTTCGAGTGCCTGGTCGCGCAGGCAGTGGCCGTCCTCCAACAGCAGCACCGTTTCGCCCCGCAGGTCCTCCACCTTCACGCGATCGCGGTCGGCGAGCGCGTGCGAGGCGGGTACGGCGAGGACGAAGGGTTCGTCGTACAACGGCGCGGCTTCGAGCCCGTCCATCATCACGGGCAGCGCGAGAATCCCGGCGTCGATTTCGCCGGCGCGCAACCGTTCGAGCAATTGTCCGGTCTGGTATTCATACAGCATGAGCTTGAGCCGCGGCAGTTCGCGTCGCAGCCGGCCGACGATGTGCGGCAACAGGTACGGACCGACGGTGGGGATCAATGCCAGCTTGAGCGGCCCGGCCAGCGGATCGCGGTCGGTCTTTGCCAGGTCGACGATCGCGTCGGCTTCCTGCAGCAGCAGCCGCGCCCGCTGCACGATCTTCGCGCCGGTCGCGGTCAGGGCGACGCGCTTGGGTTGCCGCTCGACCAGCGGCACGCCGAGGTACTCCTCAAGCTTGCGGATCTGCGCCGAGAGGGTCGGCTGGCTGACGAAGCAGCGCTCCGCCGCCTTGCCGAAGTGACGCTCGTCGGCCAGGGCCACGAGGTACCGGAGGTCGCGCAGGTTCATGCGGAAATAATAGCCGGAGCCTATCGCTCGGTGCAAAGCAATCAGGCCGATGTATCGCCTATACTTATTGTATGGATCCCCGATCCCCGAGGCTCTCGGCCGGTGTCGTGGTCGTTCGCCGCGAAGGCGACGACTGGTTGTACCTCCTGCTGCGCGCCTTCAATCACTGGGACTTCCCGAAAGGGATGGTCGAGGAAGGCGAAGAGCCGCTGGCTGCCGCCATCCGCGAAGTGCGCGAGGAGTCCACCATCGAGGATCTCGACTTCGCGTGGGGCTCGAGCTCCACGCAGACGGGACCTTACAGCGGCGGCAAGGTGGCCCGTTACTACCTCGCGGCGACCAGGACGTCGGACGTGAGCCTGCCGATCAATCCCATGATCGGTCGTGCCGAGCACAGTGAATATCGCTGGGTCGACTTCGACGCGGCCCTCGAGCTGGTTTCGCCGCGCGTGCAGCCCGTCGTGCGCTGGGCGGCACTGGCGCTGGCCCGCGGCTAGTCCGCCGTCAGGCGACGCGGCCGCGATGGCCGCCACGCAGGAAATCCTCGACGTTCGCCGCCATTTCATCCAGGCAGCGCTGGCGTGCCTCGCGCGCCGCCCACGCGACGTGTGGCGTCACGATGAGGTTCGGAATGTCGGTCGCCAGCAGGGGACTGCCGTCCACGGGCGGCTCCTGCGGCAGCACATCGATGGCGGCGCCGCCGAGCCTGCCGGCGCGCAGGGCGTCGGCCAGTGCCTGTGAGTCGACCAGCGCTCCCCGCGCGGTGTTGATCAGCAGTGCATCGGGCCTCATGCGCGCGAGCTCACGGGCTCCTATCAGGCCCTGGGTGTGCGGCGTGAGCGGGCAGTGCAGGCTCAGCACGTCCACGTGCGGCAACAGCTCGTCGAGGTCGTGTCGGCCAGCGCGGGGCTCGCCGCCCGGGCGATTGGCGATCCACACTTCCATCCCGAGCGCGAGGCTGGCCGCGCGCGCCACACCCTTGCCCAGTGCGCCGTGACCCACGATGCCGAGCCGGCGTCCGGCGAGTTCACGAATCGGAAAGTCGAGCAGGCAGAACTGGTCGCCGCGCGACCACGCCCCGGAGCGGACCAGCGCGTCGTATTCCCGCAGGCGCTGCGTGACCAGCAGCATCGTGCCGAGCACGTGCTGCACGACCGAGGCGGTGCAGTAGTCGCGCAGGTTGCAGACGCCGACACCGCGCTCACGGGCGGCCTCGAGGTCGACGTTGTTCGTGCCCGTGGCCGCGAGCACGATGAGCCTGAGACCGGGAGAGGCCGCGATCGTCTCGCGCGTGATGCGCAGCTTGTTCAGCAGGACGACCGATGCGCCGGCGATGGCCTCCGGCACGGCGGCCTGCGGCGTGTTTTCGCGCAACTCCAGGCCGGGCAAGGCGCGCCGCAATGCGCCGGGATCGAGGTCGCCATTGAAGCTGACGGTGGCGTAATCGAGAAAGACGGATCGCATCGGGCGCTCGCTGACAATCGACTGCCGTAAACCGTAGCATTCCCGCATGCGCAGGTCGCCAGGAAAAATAGCGGCAGTCCGCGGGCCGGTCCGTAGCGGGGGTCCGACCGCGGCGCTGTGGGATACGTTTGCCCGCGCGCTCGAGGCTCGCGACGGCCTGGCGGGTGCGCAGGCGGTTCACGAGATCTGGATGCGCGGCGAGATCGGCAGCAGCGTCGAGCGTGCGCTGCAGCGGCTCTGGGACGCTGCGGCCCCGACCATCCCGGAGTGGCTGCCGATGCGTCACGTGCACTGGTTGCCGCTTGCATACGATGTCACTGCACGCTTCGTTCCACCGCGACGCGGAAAATCCAACATTTATCTCGTCCTGCTCGACTACAGCGACGGCCGCGGCGATCCGTTCGGACTGTACGTGGGCATGAGCCACTATCCGCCGGCGCAGCGCTTCGAACAACACAAGGCCGGGATTCGCGCGGCTGGCAGCGTGCTGCAGCGCGGGCTCGAGGTCCTCACGGGACCGACGCTGCACTTGCAGGGGATCGCCCGCACCGATGCGGTACGCATCGAGGAAGAGCTTGCCGAAGCACTGCGTGCGCAAGGCCTGTGCGTGCAGGGCGGCCACTGACGATCGCGCTTTGCCGTGGCGCGAGCCCGGTTTTCCGCGATGGCGGGCCTGGCGCGGCACAGTGCAGTGTGTCCGGGTCGGACGAGCAGTCCGTCAGCAAGACCGCACATCGTCGCCATGCCAGACACACAGGACGATCTCGAGCCGCGCGTACGACGCATCATCTCGCGCTGGGGGCACGATCCCGGCGCGCTCGTGCAGGTGTTGCGCGAGGTCCAGGAGGAGTTTGGCTACCTGCCGGGTCACGCGCTCACCGTGGTCGCGCGCCTGCTGCGCATCCCCTATTCGCGCGCCAAGGGCGTGGCGAGCTTCTATTCCTTCCTGTCGGACGAACCGCTCGGTGCCTATCGCGTGCTGTTTTCGGACAACGTCACCGACCGCATGGCCGGCAGCGAGCGCCTGATGGAGGCGATGTGCTACCGCCTCTGGGCGGAGCCAGGGAAAGTCTCGGCTGACGGCCTCGTCAGCATCGCACGTACGTCATGCACGGGCATGTGCGACCAGGGGCCCGCGCTGCTGGTCAATGGTCGCGCCATCCCGTCGCTCACCAGTGAACTTGTCGAGCGCCTCTGCGAGTTGATCCTCGCCCGCACGCCGGTCGACGAGTGGCCCGCCGAATTCTTCGCCGTGCGCGACAACGTGCGCCGCGCGGACATCCTGCTCGGCCACACGCTGCAACCCGGCGATGCGCTGCGCGCGGCGCTGCAGCGGGGCGCGGCGGGCTGGTCCGAGCACGCGGCCAACGAACGCTCCTGGCGCGAGGCGTACGTGGGTGCCGCGCAGGGACCGATCGCAACCCTCGAGGAGATCAAGCGCTCGAACCTGCGCGGCCGCGGCGGCGCCGGCTTCACCACCGGCGTCAAGTGGGAGGCGTGCCGCCAGGCCACCGGCCTGGCTCACTACGTGGTCTGCAACGCCGACGAAGGCGAGCCCGGCACGTTCAAGGATCGCGTGCTGCTGACCAGCCACGCCGACCTCGTCTTCGAGGGTATGACGGTCGCGGCCTATGCGATCGGCGCCAGCCTGGGATTTCTCTACCTGCGCGGCGAGTATCGCTACCTGCTCGAGCCGCTCGAGGCGACGCTGCAGCGGCGCCGCGCCGCCAACCTGCTGGGCAACGGCATCTGCGGCCAGCCGGGGTTCGATTTCGACATCCGCATCCACGTTGGCGCGGGCTCCTACGTCTGCGGCGAGGAGTCCGCCCTCATCGAGTCGCTCGAGGGCAAGCGCGGCGTGCCGCGCAATCGTCCGCCGTATCCCGTCACGCATGGCTACAAGCAGCAGCCGACGATCGTGAACAACGTCGAGACGCTGTGCGCCGCTGCATTGATCGCGGTCCACGGCGGCGACTGGTATCGCTCGCTCGGCACGCTCAAGTCGGCCGGCACCAAGATCCTCTCGGTGGCCGGCGACGTCGCCCGCCCGGGCCTGTACGAATATCCGTTCGGCGTGACGCTGCGCCAGGTACTGGAGGACTGCGGCGCCGCAGACACCCAGGCGATACAGATCAGCGGCCCTTCCGGCGTCTGCGTCGATGCGAACGAGTTCGGCCGCCGCATTGCCTTCGAGGACCTGCCGACGGCCGGCGCGTTCACCGTGTTCGATGCCAGCCGCGACATGTTCGACGTGGCGCGCAACTACGCGCAGTTCTTTGCACACGAGAGCTGCGGATTCTGCACGCCGTGCCGTGTCGGCACCTCGATGCTGGTCGCGTCGATGGACAAGATCCACGCGGGCAACGGCACACAGCACGACATCGGCGAAATCGACCGGTTGAACAAGGTGCTGCTGATGTCCGCCCACTGCGGCCTCGGTCACACGGCCTGCAACCCGATCCTCGACACGCTCAGGCGGTTCCGGCCGGCCTACGAGCGCAAGCTGCGCTCGCTCGATTTCGCGCCGGCCTTCGATCTCGACGGTGCGCTGCACCGCGCCCGCAAGATGACCGGCCGCGACGACGCCGACGCGCACCTGGAGGCACAACCGTGAACGAGCGCCCGAGCTTTCTCCTCGACGGCGCAGAGGTGCCGTTCGAGCCCGGACAGACGGTGATGCAGGCGGCCCTCGCGGCCGGCCGCTACATCCCGCACCTCTGCTACCACCCGGAATTCACGCCGCACGGCAGTTGCAAGCTCTGCACCGCCAGGGTCAATGGCCGGCTGATGGCCGCGTGCACCACGCCAGCCGAGTCCGCGACCGAGGTCGACAGCGAAACGGAAGAGCTGAATGACCTGCGACGCACGCTGGTGCAGATGCTGTTCGCGGAGGGCAATCACTTCTGCCCGTCCTGCGAGAAGAGCGGCAACTGCGTGCTGCAGGCCCTTGGCTACGATCTCGGGGTCATGACCGCCGGATTCCGGCACTTCTTCCCGGACCGTCCCGTGGATGCGTCGCATCCGGAGATCCTGCTCGACTTCAACCGCTGCATCCTCTGCGAGCTGTGCGTGCGCGCCGCGCGTGAAGTGGACGGCAAGCACGTCTTCTCGCTCGCGGGCCGCGGCCTCGGCAAGCACCTGATCGTGAACGCGGAATCCGGGCGGCTCGCGGACACCGAAGTGAAGATCAACGACAAGGCCGTCGAGGTGTGTCCGGTGGGCGTGATCCTGCGCAAGCGCATCGGGTTCGCCACGCCGATCGGCGCGCGCCGCTACGACGAGTCGCCGATCAGTGCGCAGGCGCTCGCCGACGCACCGCGCCCGCTGGAGAGGAGTCATGACTGACCTCGCCCGGCGCAAGCTCAAGGTCGCGACGACGTCGCTCGCCGGCTGCTTCGGTTGCCACATGTCGCTGCTCGACATCGACGAACGGCTGTTCCCGCTGCTCGAGCGCATCGAGTTCGATCGCTCGCCGCTGACCGACATCAAGCACTGCGGGCCGTGCGACATCGGCATCATCGAGGGCGGCATCTGCAACGCGGAGAACGTGCACGTGCTGCGCGAGTTCCGCGCCAACTGCAAGATCCTGGTGGCGATGGGCGCCTGCGCCGTGACGGGCGGCCTGCCCGCGCAGCGCAACCACCTCGATCTCGGCTTGTGCCTGCAGGAGGTGTACCTGACCGATCCCGGCGTGGCCCAGGGCATGATCCCGAACGATCCGGAGCTGCCGCTGCCGCTCGACAAGGTGCATCCGCTGCACGAGGTGGTGAAGGTCGACTACTTCATTCCGGGCTGCCCGCCGTCGGGCGATGCCATCTGGAAATTCCTTACCGACCTGATCGAGGGCCGCACGCCGAAACTCGGCCACGGCCTGATCCACTACGACTGAGCAGGGCCGCACTCAATGATCACGCTTCCGCTGGAAACCGCCGCCCATCCCGAGCAGCTGCGCCGCGTGGTGATCGAACCGTTGTCGCGCGTCGAGGGCCACGGCAAGGTCACGCTGCTGCTGGACGAGGACGGCCACGTCCAGCAGGCGCGGCTGCACATCGTCGAGTTCCGCGCCTTCGAGAAGTTCATCCAGGGCCGGCCGTACTGGGAAGTGCCGGTCATGGTGCAGCGCCTGTGCGGCATCTGCCCGGTGAGCCATCACCTCGCGGCCTGCAAGGCGCTCGACCAGGTGGTCGGTGCGACGACGCTCACGCCCACGGCGGAAAAGATCCGCCGCCTGATGCACTACGGACAGATCCTGCAGTCGCACGCGCTGCATTTCTTCCATCTCTCGTCACCCGACCTGCTGTTCGGCTTCGGGTCCGACCTCGCGCGCCGCAACATCGTGGGTGTCGCGGCGGCGTATCCCGACGTCGCCAGGCAGGGCGTGCTGCTGCGAAGGTACGGCCAGGAAGTCATCCGTCACACCGCGGGCAAGCGCATCCACGGCACGGGCTCGGTCCCTGGCGGCGTGAACAAGAGCCTTACGGCCGCTGAGCGCGACGAACTGCAGAAAGACATCTACCAGATGATCGCCTGGAGCCGCGACGCCGTGCGCCTGGTGCGGCAGCTCTTCGAGCAGGATCTCGAGACCTACCGCAGCTTCGGCACCTTCGCCGCGCGCACGCTCAGCCTGGTGCGCGCCGACGGCGCCATGGACCTGTATCACGGCGGCCTGCGAGCCAAGCACGCAGACGGGGGCACGATCTTCGACCACGTCGATTACGGCCATTACTGGGAGCAGATCTCCGAGGAAGTGAAGGCGTGGTCGTACATGAAGTTCCCGTACCTGCGCGCGCTCGGGCACGAGGATGGCTGGTACCGCGTCGGCCCGCTGACCCGCGTCACGCGCTGCGACTTCATTCCCACGCCGCTCGCCGATCGCGAACGGCGTGAGTTCATGGCGTTCGACGACGGGCGCGCAGCGCAGTCCACGCTCGGCTTTCACTGGGCACGCATGATCGAGATGCTGCACGCGGCCGAAGCGATCAAGGACCTGCTGCACGACGGCGACCTGCTCGGGACCGATCTCATGGCAGGCGGCAAGCGGCAGGCGCGTGGCGTGGGCGTCATCGAGGCGCCGCGCGGCACGCTCATTCACCACTACCGCGTGGACGAGAGCGACCAGGTCGTGCGCGCGAACCTGATCGTGTCGACGACGCACAACAACCATGCGATGAACATCGCCATCCGCGAGGTGGCGCGCAAGTATCTCGACGGGCGCACGCTGACCGAGGGCCTGCTCAATCACATCGAAGTGGCCGTGCGCGCGTTCGATCCCTGTCTTTCGTGCGCGACGCACGCGGTCGGCAGGATGCCGCTGTCGGTGCAACTGCTCGAAGCCGACGGCTCGGTCGCGGACGCGCTGGTGCGCGGATGAGCGTCGCGCCCACGCTCGTGTTCGCCGTTGGCAACCTGAGCCGGGGTGACGATGCCGTGGGCCCGCTGCTGGCGGAAAGACTCGCAACGGCCGCGGTGCCGGGCGTCGAGGTGCTGGTCGACTTCCAGTTGCAGGTCGAGCACGCGCTCGACCTTGCAGGGCGCGAACGCGTGATCTTCGTCGATGCCTGTGTCGACGCGGAGGCGCCATTCGTCGAGCGTCCCGTCGTCGCGGATACGGGTTTCGCGCACACGAGCCATTCGCTCGCGCCGGCACAAGTGCTGGAAACTTACCGGCGCGTGACCGGCAGCGAGCCACCGGCGGCGCTGCTGTTCGGCGTGCGCGCCCACAGCTTCGAGCTCGGTGCGGGGTTGTCCCCGGACACCGAGCGCGCCAGCCAGGCCGCGTGGCCGCGGCTGCTGGAACTCTGCTGTCGCTGATTCGGCTCAGGTGCCGGACAGCACCTCGACGCGAACCTGCCCGCTCTGCGAAGAGTACGTGCAGCCCACGGTGCGCGTTGCACCGGTCGTCAGCCGCACCCGCATCTGCATGCGATAGCCGCCGGGCATCGCGATGGCCGCGTCCTGCTGCAGGATGCGTCCGCCGCGGCGTTGCACTTCGTTGACGCAGGCCTGCGCGGCCTGGGACGGTCCCGCTCCACCGTCATTGCCGTTGCCGGTGCGTTCGAACTGCGCCATGCAGCCGTTGGTGACCCAGACCACGTCGTCACGCGTGCCCCAGGTTGCGCCGGGCCTGCAGCGGCCCGACGAGTACTCACGCACGATCCGCACGGAGTTGCCACGGCCGATGCTGCATTCCTGGTAGCGACCGTCGGTCGAGCGGCAGTCGAAGAAACTCCGGCCGTCGCCGCCGCGATTGCCGCGCACCTTCTCGAAACGCCCGCGACAACCATCCGTCACCCAGATCACGCCGTTGCGCGTGCCCCAGGTCGAGTTCTCGCGGCAGCGTCCGCTGCTGTTGTCGCGCAGCAGGCGGCCGAAGTAGCCCGCGCCGATCGTGCATTCACGGTAGCGACCGCCATCCGAGTTGCAGTCCACCACGTTCGTGCCGCCGCCCCAACCGGCGCGGGTGACCTCGAACCTGGCGCGGCAGCCGTTGGCGACCCAGACACGATCGCCACGCTGGCCCCAGCTCTGGCCCTCGACGCAGCGCGCGTCGGACAGTCGCTTCACCAGCACGGCGCGGCCATTCACCGGCAGCTGGCACTCGCGGTACTTCATGTCGACCGAAGCGCAGTTGAACTGCATGCGGTCGTCGCCTTCGTCGTCGTAGCCCCAGCCGAAACCATAGAGGTTGACGTCGCCCGTGCGGGTTTCGACGAAACACGAGCCGTTCGTGACCTGGCCGCGCTGGTTGCGCACGCGCAAATCGATCGACCAGCCGTCCCGGAACTGCTGGAAGTTGCTCGTGTCCAACACCGTGAACCCCCGCCGGTTGGCTTCCCGCACACAGTCGTCCTGGGCAGACCGGGTCTGTGGTGCGGGCGCCGGCTTGAGCGCCGGCTGCTTTACGGGCGCACGCGCCATGGGAGCGGCGGCCTGTTCGGCCAGGCCCGGCACCGGGATCGTGACGGCCAATGCGAACAAGGCAGCCAGGAACGGGCGGGCAATCGATCGCATGAGGCTCTCCAAGCAGTTCTGGGAAGTCCAACCTGGACAACGGTCGAGGGGCAACATGGTTGACCGTACGCCAATGGTTCCGCAACCGGTAGCAATGCCGGGCGACATGGTGTTTCTGCTGCACCGCCGCACGCGCATGGCGTCGGCCAGGTGTCGTTTTCATGCGGTGACGCACGGAAAAGAACGCTTATGGGTCAGATAGTTGGCTGAAAGTGACTAGGCCATGACCGGGCCCGCCAGTTAGACTATAAAGTTGTAAATCGTATTCAATGAGAGCGATCGGAAATCCCCTGATGCACAACGACACCGAGACCGTCACGCGCGCGCCCGAGCATGCGCCGATCAACTGGGTCACCACGATCCTGTTCACGGCACTCCCGCTGGCCGCAGTCACGGTCGTGCCCTGGTATGGATTCACTCACGGCTTCAGCCTCGCGGCCTGGGTCCTGGCGCTCGTGTCGCTGTGGGCATGCGGCATCGCGATCACGGCCGGCTACCACCGCCTGTGGGCGCACCGCGCCTACAGCGCGCACTGGTCGGTGCGCACCTTCCTGATGCTGTTCGGCGCCATGGCGCTGCAGAACAGCATCCTGGTCTGGGGCTCGCAGCACCGCACCCATCACCGCTTCGTCGACGACTGGGACAAGGATCCGTACAGCGCGAAGCGCGGCTTCTGGTTCTCGCACATGGGCTGGATCCTGCGGAACTACCCCAGCGGCAGGAACGATTTCTCGAATGCGCGCGATCTCGAGCGCGATCCGATCGTCATGTTCCAGCACCGTTTCTACATCCCGCTGACGATCTTCATGAACGTGGCGGTGCCGCTGCTCGCGGGCTGGGCCGTGGGCGACGTCTGGGGCGTGTTCCTGCTCGCCGGCATCCTGCGCCTGGTGGTCAATCACCACTTCACGTGGTTCATCAACTCGCTGGCGCACATGTGGGGCTCGCAGCCATACACGGACGAGAACACCGCCCGCGACAATCCGATGCTCGCGTTTCTCACCTACGGCGAGGGCTATCACAACTTCCATCACATCTTCCAGAACGACTATCGCAACGGCGTGAAGTGGTGGCAGTACGACCCGACCAAGTGGCTGATCGCCGGCCTGTCGTACGCAGGCCTCGCCAACAACCTGAAGCGCGTGCCGGATCTCTGGATCCAGCGCGCGCAGGTCGCCATGCAGTTCAAGCGGGTGGAAAAGGCCCTGGAGGCGCGGCGCAATCGGCCCGGCGACGAGCACATCGATCGCCTGAAGGCCCGCGTCGCCGAGGAGTACGCTGCGTTCCGCAAGTCGGTCGAGGAATGGGGCAAGCTCCGCGACCAGTGGGTGGCGGACCGCAAGCAGCGCCTGTTGCAGCGCTGGGAAGAGACCAGCTTCCGCCTGCAGCTCAAGCAGATCGAGCAGGGGCTGCACCTGCAGCGCCGCCGGCTGCGCGCGATGAGCAAGGCGTCGCTCGCCTCCTAGCGGAAGGTATTGGGGGTTGGTCGGAACGTAGCCCGAGGCACCGAGTCTCCGCAGAAGATGCCCGTGACGTCAGTCACGGGCATCTTCGTTTGGTCCTGCCACCGGGCCGTCCGGGTGGAGCACGGGTCAGCGATGACCGATGGCAATCGGTCAAAGGCGGGTCCTTGGGAGACTGACGGAATCGCTTGATCACGAACGGTGTCAGCCGGATCACGGTCCTCACCTACATCTTGCTCGCGCTTGCGGGCATCACCCCAGTGTTCATGTCCCCGGCAAATTCGGTGGGTCGCATCTTCGGTACCTGAGGTTTCCTGTAACGGGTTGTGGCAGGCATTACGTGGTCGGTTTTCGGCAGCCGGCACCCGACAGCAATGGCATACGCGCGCCTGTTGGTCGCCGCCGTGTGTTTGGCGTACTCGGTCTTGTTGGCAGCCTGGTATTGGGCAACGGCTGGATGATCTTTCTGCAGCCACCGACGACCGCAGCGGAACAGGTCGAAGCAGCCCGCCGGTTCTTTCCAGGGCCCTCGATGCGGGGTAACTGAACGACCTGGTGCCAGTGTGCCAGAGCCTTTCGCCTGCTGGACGAGTTCGCCGCAGTAACCTGGATCGAACGGCGCGCGTCCCGCTGACGGCTTCTTCTAGAACCGCACCTCGAAACCCGCCTGCACCAGGCGCGGCATCCCGGGAATCAGCCCGCGACTCATGTCGGCCACGTACAGCGTGTCGCCGAGGTTCTTTGCAGTCGCAAACACGGTGCAGTCGCAGAGCGGCAGGTCGTAATTCGCCGTCAGGTTCCAGAGGGTGAATCCGGGCATTTCTCCGCGCTGCCCGTTGGCGCTGATGGCGACGGTGTTGAGGTCGTCGGTGAACGCCGCACTGGTGTAGACGCCTTCGAGTGCGACCTCGAGTCCAAAGCCCGTGCGCAAACCGACCGTGCCGGAGAGCAGGTGCTCCGGCGCGTACGGCAGGCGATTGCCAGTCACGCTGACGGTGCCGAAGCCCGCAACGTTGCTGTACCGCTCACCGGCGTATTCTGCATCCGCGAGCCACGTGTAGGAGGCACGCGCGAAGACTTCGACGGGCCATTCGACGAAGCCCGTGCTCGACGCATTGCCCGAGAGCTCGAGACCCTGCTGCAGGGTTTCGCCGGCACTGGTGAGTGCCGCGCCCGAGCCGCCCGCAACGCTCGCGGGCACGATCTGGTTCTCGAAGTCCATGCGGAAGATCGTGGCTTCGTACGCGAGCCCCTCGCGCGGACTGGCCCGCACGCCGAGTTCGTAGTTCCACGAGAGCTCGGCATCGAGATCGACGCTGCCACCCGCCGCGGTGACGATGTCAGCAACGCCCGGTGGCGCGAAGCCACGGTGCACGCCCGCGAACACCACGGTTTCCGGCAGCACCTCGACGGTCGCGCCGATACCGGGCACGACTTCGTCGACGGTCGACTTGCCAGTGGCTCCCGTCAGGTTGTCCGTGCGTTCGTAGTCGACGTGCTCGAAGCGCACGCCGGGCGTGATGGTCCAGCGGCCGAAGTCGAAACGGTTCTGCACGAAGGCCGACCTTGCCTCGACCGCGCGGTCGCTGTCCTCGCGGATGCCGGCATTGCGCCCGGTGCCCGGGTCGCGCGAGGTCGGGCCGTCGCCGTTGGCCTGCACGCGGAACTGGTCCTCGACGTGGTAGCGAACTCCCGCTTCGGTGAGGTTGTCGACGCCGAACAGCCCATGCTCCACCGCGACACGAGGTTCGAGGCCGGCCGTCCAGTACTGGCGCAGGCGGCCCTCGTTGCCGCACGTCGTGTAGAGATTCGTCATTCCGGCGCACGCCGGGTCGCTGGCATCGTTCGGGCGCTGCGCCGAATTGCTCGACTGCCGCCACCAGTCGCGGTTGAAGTACGTGTAGTAGGCGTTGGTGGTGAAGCTCACCGCGGGGCTCAATTCGAATCGATGCGTGGCCGACGTGCCGGAACGCTGTGCCTCCATCTCGTCGTACTTGAACGGGTTCTGGTACGGGTCGGCCTGCCACTCGGCGAGCGTGAGACCCGAGTACGTCACCTGCGAGGTTTCGTCGTAATAGCTCGCGCGGAAAGTGACGGCCTGCCGTTCGCTGAACTCGTGCACCACCTTCAGGTTCAGGTCGCCGACCTCGAAGTGCATGTTGTCGCGCGCCCCGTCGGTCTCCTTGTACGTGCCGTGCGCGATGAACCCCGTGTCGCCGGACCGGTCTCCCACCTGGCCGTGGATCTCGCGGAAGCCCTTGTTGCCGAACGAAGCGACGAGCCGTCCCGCGCGGTCGTCCGGCACCGGCGGCGTGATGTAATTGATCACGGCGCCGACGGTGTGCGGCCCGTAGGCGATCTGCCCTGAGCCCTTCAGGACCTCGATGCGCTCGAAGCGATCGACCGGCGGGTGGTAGTAGCTCGCGTTGTCGCCATACGGGGCATAAGCGATGGGAATGCCGTCTTCGAGCAGCAGCACCTTGCTCGAGCGTGTCGGGTTGAGGCCGCGGACCCCGAGGTTCGGCCGCAGGCCGAGGCCTTCCTCGTCGCGCGCGAACACGCCGGGCACTTTGCGCATTGCTTCATTGATGGTGAAGACGCGGGACTCGGCGAGGATCTCTGCGTCGATGACCGCGGCGGATCCCGGAATCGAGTCGAGCCGGATCCGGTCGCCGATCACGGTGATGACGGGTTCCAGGCCATCGACGGCGGCCGACGCTGCGTCATCGGCCCGGGTCGTGGTGGGCACCCACAGGAGGGCGGTCACGGCCAGGCTCGGCAGCGACGAGCGTCGTGCCAAAGGTTGCGGGGCGGGGCGGGAAGGCGAAGTGGCCGGGCGGACGAGTTCGGGCATGGCGGATTCGATGGTTGTGAATTGTTGTCGGTCAGGACTTTGCTAAAGGGGCGAGGAGATGTCAATGCAAATAATTCGCATTCGTATTAAGTAGAAACCGCATGGAACGCGCAGGACCTGTCTCGTAACGCCTCCCGCG
>Ga0224500_10000140_pt1 | contig 54754 bp, 54 predicted proteins | sample SF_Oct11_sed_USG_FD_168126 | JGI IMG/M metagenome (GOLD analysis project Ga0224500, IMG submission 168126) | Sediment microbial communities from San Francisco Bay, California, United States - SF_Oct11_sed_USGS_4_1 | ecosystem: Environmental > Aquatic > Marine > Sediment | place: USA: California...
CCACGACCGAGCCAGGTAGTCCGGGTGAAACATCACGCCGCCCTGCCGTACACCGAGATCGGTGCGTTCATGCAGCGACTGCGCGAGGATCCGGGCGTTGCCGCCCGAGCGCTCGAGCTCACCATATTGACGGCAACGCGAACCAGTGAGGTGATCCAGGCGGTGTGGTCCGAGTTCGATCTCAAGCGCAAACTCTGGGTTATCCCCGCAGAGCGCATGAAAGCGAAACGCCAGCACCGGGTGCCCTTGTCCGTGGACTCGCTGTCCGTGCTCGACGCGCTACGGAGCGCGGACCTGACGTATGTGTTTCCGGGCCCGAAGAGCAACAGCCACCTGTCCAATGCGGCGATGATGAAGGTCCTGAAGCGCATGGACTGCGGCGGAATCACCGTTCACGGCTTTCGATCCACCTTTCGAGACTGGTGTGCCGAGTCCACCAACTACCCGGCCGATGTGGCCGAGATGGCGTTGGCCCACACGCTGCGCGACAAGACCGAAGCGGCCTACCGGCGCGGTGATCTGCTCGAAAAGCGCAGCCGCCTGATGGCCGACTGGGCCCGATTCTGCAGTCAACCGTCCCAACCGGCCGACATTGTGCCAATCCGCCAGAACCTGGCATGAGGAAAGCGCGGGACCGATGCCGCCATCAATACGGCATCGGCCGACTTCTCATCCGGTCGCAAAATTTCGACTTGAAACGCACTGACGAACAGCTGCTCCACTCTGCGGATTCGACCAGTCGTTGCAACACCTAAACTCTATCACTAGGGACGCAGTTATTGCAGATGACGCAGAGGCCAAGGAGTTATTTTACTCAGACGGAGATGGCGGCCGCTGACACAATGAGCGCGCCCTTGATGCATTGACAACCAAAGACGCGCTCTACGTTAGTATTAGCAGGGATCCAATATACGGCTAACAATTGATAGGTCGGAGCAGCCATTCGAGATACCGCTATTACATGACTTCAATTTGAACTCCGCAGATGTCCCCTTTACAAAGGCCCGACCGAATGGGGTAAAAGAGAATCCTTTAAAGATAGGCGTCCCGAGAACGGGTTGTGCCATATACACTTCGAAGTGAGTTGTGCACGAGGTCGCCTCCCAGCTGGCGAAATGGTGTGCCATGCATCGCCATCAGAGAGAACAACGCAACCCAGGAATGCGCCTGTAATGTAGTCAGGTGCGTTCGGCTGACCGCAAGGTGTGCCCGGCCCATTGGGGTCGTATCCCTCCAGATTATCGAATGCGTCCACGCAGTCGGAATCGTTTACGTCAACCGTCCCATCACCGTCATTGTCCACCGCATCATTACACTGCGTGTTCGTTCCGATGCCTCCGTTGCCGGTGCGATAATTAGCCACCGAGCGGGCGGTGGTTTGCAGTGCTCGTTCGTTTTTCGTCGCTACCGATGTTGCTCGGCGGCGGCTTTTGGCTAAAACGATTCTCCCAATATGTGCAGCCTGGAGTCGATGGCGTTTCAATAACGCACTTACTTGGTGCACCGCTGGCCATGACGGTTTTTCGCGATTGAACCGCATAAGTAGGCCACGATTCCCACCACGTATGTACGTACGCCCTACTATCGGAATATAGCCACATTCCGTTTGGAGCGCCGCTCGAATCAATGCGGGGATCGTAGTGCCCTGCACCGAGAAGATGTCCAAACTCGTGAGCCGCTGAATAGAAGTCTGTATAAGACTTACATGGCCCTGTCGTCCCGACAATTGCAATAAAAGCGTCTTCGCTACCACTGAGGTCCAGACCATCTTGATCAGGATCGGTAAAACCGACGGGAGGATTTCCCGCCCAGTTGCCTGCGCTCGCACCACCACAGGACGCAGATCCATTTGGGTTGGTGCCGAAATTTCCTGTGTACACGATTACGACATCTGCCCCGTAAAAGTTCCTCATCTCAGCCAGCGCGACGCTAGCATAGGCCTCGGCAAACTGGGATTGCAGATCACCGGTGCCCGACATGTCAGCCAACGGAAGCGGAATTCCAAGCCAGATTGACGAAATCGTTGTACTTCCGAGCGGTCCTGCTGGGATTCCAGATTTGTTCCACGTATTCACTACCTGAAAAGACTCTTTCTGCCCATCAGCCACATTCGCGGTAGCGGTAGCGAGGCTGAGAATCCGGATCGTCGACTCGGATTGAGCATTGGCGATCATTGTAAAACTTAGGAGCGCAATTACTGTAAGAACCCGGTTCATTGTTCATCCTCTGTGTCATCGTGGTTCTTCTCTTCAGCATCAAGTTCTTGCAGGTACTGTCGGTATGCGCGCCCTTTTTCTAGCGCGCGAGCGCCCTCTAGAGTATTTGGGTCAATCGCAGAGTCAAGGGTTGCGAAGCAGCACTTGTCCTTGTCTAATTCGTACACAACGTGTACCAAGGGATCTTCTTTCAAGCTTTCCACAACATAAGTTGCATTATTGAGTGCAGGGACGTGAACGCCGATTTGAATAGCCCGTTTAGTTGTTTGCGGGCCGGTCTCGATTGACGGCAGGAGGTGCGCGTAAATAGTTATTTTGTGTTGACTCTCTAGCAATTGGCGTGCTGACTCTTCATCCATTGGCTTGCCGGAAGGATGTTCAAAAAGTTGGGCAGCGCGAAAGGGGTCGACGATTACGCCCTCCCATACGTCCATTCCAGGCGTTCGGTAATATTGTCTCCGCTCTGCGGATATCGAAACGTCGTCGAATAACTGAAGGACGACCGTCTTTGCACGGGATAGATCGACATCATTCATTGTCACAAACCGATGTCGCTTCGCGAAGTAAATGACCTCGCGGTCTAAGTAGGCTTTGTTATTCGCTTGAGCTTCTAAAACCGCTGCCTGAGAGGCATCCGCCACTAAAGCGACCTCTCGGTCATCCGCTTCGTTGTCACTCGGTAGACCGACAGATGTCGGCCCATTATCTATCTGTGCCAAAGCGACTATTGGAACCAATGCTAGTACCAATTTCGAGGCCAGATAACGAAAAATCGGACGTGTTTTCATTTCACCATCTCAAGTCAGATTGAAAGGTTTTGGGCCGGCGGCGCTAGCGAGCGGTCCCGAAAGCGGCACAGCTCAGTTGCAACAATGCGATTCTGCTACGCAGGTTGAATCGGTGCAATAATGGTATACGCGTACCTGAGGGGAGCCCTGAAATTCGGTAAGCGATTGACGAACGGCGCCCTGTTTTTCTAATCGCAGATCGCACATGCTGGTTCCTTGTCTAAGGGGGAAAGATACGATCGGCGAGTATTCTGGCGGGCACGATTGTCGGTCCCGCGGCTGAGGAATCCAGCGGCGCGTATTGACCGGTCGGCTCTCGGCCGCGCTGGTCGCGGCAGAGGGCCAGGGGCATCGATACGACGTATGTGATGCCAGTCTCATGCGAGGCTGCTCGATCACACCGACTACTCCGAGGCTGTCCTCGTCACCAGTTGCACTGGTGACGGGGGCAGCCGAGCCAGTAAGCACGCGGGTTCCTGATCCGGTTTATTGGATGATGCCGAGATGATCTGTTCTAGACTGGCGCCCGGTTGATCGGTTTTAGTCGCGGTCACTGCGCATAAAGTGGCAAACGGCGTTTCAGGATCCAGCTTCGGCTCAGCGCCACGATCGCTCGATCGAGGATCCCTCTTCAAACGAAGCCGTTGTTCTGACGGCACCGCGTAAGCTCGGGATTCGAGCCCGTGATCAGCTCCAGCGGTAGTGGGTTTGGCAGGAAAGAAATCCTGGTTATCCACAGACCGCCTCTTCAACCACGCAGTTTAGACACTGTCGGTTCTTTTCGGAGGTCCTCAGCCGCCATGGCACGTGAATGGCCCAAGAGACCACGTTGGTCAACAGCCCGGTCAGGTTCCCGCAGGAAACCCGGGCTTGGCCTGTCACCAGGCCGGTTCGGAGACGGGGCTGGTGTCCCATGACCATTCCACTTCGGTGGACCTCGCAGCAAAGTTGTGGGGGAGTCAGATTCACTCACCAACAGTGAGCTGCACCATTAACTCTGAACCACCAACATTGACGTTACAGGCATCACCAATCAGACGGTCGCCGCCAGGGAGGGCAGCGCCTGGTTGCGCAAAATAGCGTGAGTCGTTAGCGCATCTGAGGGCAAAAACGGCAAATGAACAGCAATTCAAGCTGTGGGCTGAACTGTGGGCGCCCTGCCCTGTGTTGATTTTAAGCCTTATTTTTCAGTCTCTTAGGACCGAATATGGCGGAGAGGGGGGGATTCGAACCCCCGGTACGGTATAAGCGTACACTCGCTTTCCAAGCGAGCGCCTTAAGCCACTCAGCCACCTCTCCGAATTCTGCTTAGCAGACTGTCAAACTATGCTCGCCTCATTCGCCAATCTGAACTTTTGGAGGGCGATCAATACAGGCAGATCCCGCCGGACGCGCCGGGCGCGGCGATGCATTGGGCAACGGAACTTCTTTGAGAGGGTCCAGCGAATCAAGCCCTTCAGGAACTTCGACCCGCTTACCCGCAACGGCAAGCTGATAGGTCTGGACGTCGTCGCAGGTAATATCTGCATCCTTGCCACAGGCGGTCAGGCTCCCCAGCAGCAGCAGTGCCATCAAATACTGGCTTGCGACTGTCACGCGGCATCTTCCAGCGAAACACCCGCAAGGGCCAGCGCCGCACGCATCTGCTCATGATACTGCGTGGAAAATTCAGTCAGTGGCAGCCGCAAGGTTGGAGCGATAAGGCCCATCTGGCTGACCGCCCATTTCACCGGAATAGGGTTGGACTCAACGAACAAGGCGGTATTCAGTGGCTGCAGGGTATCGTCAATGTCTTTCGCGGCACCTAACCTGCCTTTCCCGGCCAGGTCGCACAGTCGCGCCATGGCCGCGGGAACTACGTTGCCACTGACCGTCACCACGCCATGACCGCCCTGTTCAATAAACTTCAGTACCGTGAAGTCGTCACCGCTGTATAGCCGGAATTCCGCATCGACGCAGTCCTGGATGTCCTTGAGGCGCTGCATATTCCCGGTAGCTTCCTTGATGCCGAATATATTGCCGTGGCGCGCTAACTTGCCGACCGTTGCCGGCAGCATGTCGGCAACCGTACGTCCGGGAACGTTGTATAACATGACGGGCTTGCTGACAGCGTCGGCAACGGTCTGGAAATGCCGCAGCATGCCGTCCTGGGTCGGCTTGTTGTAGTACGGCACCACCAGCAGGTATGCGTCGATACCCGCATCACCGACCGCCAGAGACAGATCTATCGTCTGCGCCGTTGAATTGGAGCCGGTACCGGCGATCACAGGAATCCGCCCGGCCGCCAGTTCGACAGCCCGGAATATCAGTTCCACGTGCTCGTTTCTGCTCAGGGTCGCCGCCTCACCCGTCGTTCCGGCGATGACCAGCCCGTCACTGCCCTCCGCAACATGGAAATCAATGAGACGCCTGAGCGCGACATAATCAACACGATCATGTTCGTCAAATGGCGTCACCAGGGCGACCAGGGAGCCTGTAAACACGAGTTGTCCTCGCCATGAATAAGGCCGCGATGTTACTGTTCATGCGGCGTGCTGGCAAGGCAAGGTCACGCGGTGCAATCAACTGGTAAGGTAAAATCTCAGCAAATGTCACAACTTATTGTTTTATCAGCGATTGGTACAGATAGAACGGGCGTCGTTCAGGATATCAGCAAAGTCATTCTCTCCGTCGGCGGTAACATCGAGGAGAGCCGCATGACTACGCTGGGTTCGGAATTCGCCGTACTGATGCTGGTCTCCGGCAGCTGGCACACCCTGAGTCGGCTTGAAACAGCCCTCGACAAGCTCAGTGCAGAGCAGCATTTGACCGTAGCGATTCGTAAGACCGGTGCGCGAGCAGTGCGCAACGACCGTATGCCTTACGCGGTCGATGTCGTGAGTCTCGACCAACAAGGCATCGTGTACAACCTCGCAGAGTTTTTTGCTATTCGCGATATCGAAATAGCCGACGTCGCGACCCGTCGTTACTCGGCGGCACACACGGGGGCGCAAATGTTCGCTGTGCAGATGGCGGTCAACATCCCTTCGAGTGTGTCAATCTCGCACCTGCGCGACGATTTTCTCGAACTCTGCGATCGCTTGAATCTTGACGCAATTATCGAACCGGTAAAATCCTGAGCCCGGTGAGGCGGAGCGCACCATGAGCAGACCAGTAATGAATCGAGTCGTCGCCAATTTTTCGGCCGCGGCGACTGGCAATAAGACCATTCAGCTTAAGGAACTGCGCGGTCAGAACGTAATTCTGTATTTCTACCCGAAAGACAGTACCCCGGGTTGCACGCTTGAGGGCCAGGATTTTGCCCGGCTGCATGCCAAGCTGCGCCGCCAGCGGGCGGTGGTCTTGGGTGTCTCGCGCGACAGCTTGGCATCACACGAAAAATTCAAGGCCCGGCAGGGATTTCCATTTGACCTTATTTCTGACGCCGACGAGAAACTCTGCCGGCAGTTCAACGTAATCCAGGAAAAAACCCTGTATGGCCGCAAGTTTATGGGCGTGGTCCGCAGCACATTCCTGATCGGCGCCGACGGCAAACTGCGGGCAGAATGGCGCAATGTGAAGGTCAAGGGCCACGCCGAGCAGGTTCTGGAAGCCGTCCAGGCGCTGCAACAATAACCTTTTTACTTTCAATCGCTTATGTAATGAGACGCGGTTTGCCGGCCGGCGCCGGGCAGCATTTTTGCAGCCAGAACCGGTATGATGTGGAACCAATCGCAACCTGTGGGTCGGACACAGTGTTCGACGCAATGAGACCCAATCCTTGATCAAGAGAATATTGAAACGCGCCGCCACGGGCGTGGTGGCCGGAATCGCAGTGATTGCCGCAACGGCGATCGCTGACGACATCCAGCTGCCAGACATGGGCAGCCCCGCGGACGCAATCCTGTCCAAATCGTCCGAAGCGCAAATTGGCCGGGCCATCATGCGTGACATTCGCAACAGCGGGATGATCGTCGAAGACCCGCAGGTAGCCGAATATATTAACGAGATCGGCCACCGGATCGCGGTGCAGGCAAATGACGGGGATTACAATTTTTCATTTTTTGTCGTTGACGATTCACGCATCAATGCATTTGCCTTGCCAGGCGGTTTTATCGGCGTCCATACAGGTTTGATCGAAGCCTCGCGAAACGAAGATGAACTGGCCGGTGTACTTGCGCATGAAGTCGCACATGTGACTCAACGCCACATAGCGCGCGCTATCCATGCGAACTCGCGACAAAGCATGATGTCCACGGCATTAATGCTGGGCGCCTTGATTCTCGGTGCTGCCGGCGGCGACGCTGATGCGGTGCAGGCTGGCATGGCCGTCGCACAGGGTAGTGCGGCACAGCAGCAAATCAATTTTACGCGCAGCAATGAGTACGAAGCCGATCGAATCGGAATCCGCGCGCTGGCCGAGTCCGGTTTCGATCCGCATGGCATGAATTCCTTTTTCGAAGTCCTGTCGAGCCAGGACACTGCTTCGCCGGACCGAAGAGTGCCTGAATTTCTGCGCACGCACCCGGTCACCACCGCGCGAATCTCAGAAGCGAAAAGCCGTGCTGCCGACTACCCCCGAATCATCACCGAAGACTCGGCTAGCTATGGCATAGCGCGGGCGCGGATCCTGGTCGATCGCTACGATACACCGGAGTTGGCAGTCGAATATTTTGAGCGGCGCAGCTACGCGGAGCAAACCGATTTCGAGCGATACGGTCGCGCAGTCGCTTACCAACGCAATGGCCAGCATCGCGAGGCCAACAAGATATTTGAAGATTTGATTCACAAAGATACCAAGGTGATTGCCTACCACATCGGACTCGCGCAAAGCCAATTGGCGCTGGAACTTTACGCCGTAAGCCGGGACACCTTTACACGCGCCATCGAATTGTTTCCACGCAATGTACCGCTGGTCATCCATTATGCCGAAGCCCTGTTGCAGGTCGGCGAAGCCGAGCAGGCGCACGCAATCCTGTTGGACCTGCTGAACAATGTCCCACCAACTCCACAGCAGGTTCGCCTGATTGCACGCGCTGCGAACGAGGCTGGTGACACTGCGGAGTCGTTATACTACATGTCCGAATTTCGCTTGATGTCCGGCGATCTGATCGGCGGGATAAGCTTCTTGCGGCAGGCGCTGGCCTTGCCGGAACTACAGGAAATACAGCGTATCCGATTCGAAGCGCGAATCGATTTTATCCGCGAATACATGTCTGAAGAGCAGCTAAAGCAATTACAGCGAGTGCAGCCAAATTCAACGGCCGCGCGTAATGGTACCTGAGCTCCGGATGAACATTTACCTGGGACGAACCCGATACCGATCTATCCTCCAGGGGGCCGGATGCGTGATGTTACTCATTCATCTTGCTGCGTGTGCGACGACAGATTCGGAGAGTGTCGACCCGCTGGAAAAATATAACCGTTCAATGTTTGCGGTGAATCGCTTCGGCGATGAGGTCATCTATAAACCATTCGGCAAGGCATATAAGGCCATCATTCCGAGTTTCGCGCGCAAAGGCGTGCATAATTTTTTCGACAATTTGACGACCCCCCGATCTGCAGCCAACAATTTCTTGCAGGGAAAGCCGGCGCGGGGCGTTAATGAGCTGCTGCGCTTTATGTTTAATAGCACGCTGGGCGTCGCGGGCCTTTTTGATATAGCAGCAGCTGGCGGCATGGACCGCTACGAGGAGGACTTTTCGCAAACGTTGGCGGTCTGGGGAATGCCAGAGGGCCCTTACATGGTCATTCCCATCTGGGGTCCGCGGTCCATGCTGGCAACCGCCGCATTACCGGTAGACTTTTTTAGTGACCTGCAACGCTCGATCGAAGATACGGGAACACGTAACAGACTTTACGTTTTGCGACTGATTGATACTCGTTCGCGCCTGCTGACGACAGAGGAGATGTTAAATAAATCGCAAGACCCTTACATCGCGTTTCGCGAGGCATACCTGCAAAACCGCCAATTTAATATTCATGATGGCGAAATTCCGGACGACGAAGAGATCTATTTCTTTGATGACCAGGAGTAAAATCATCAGAGCAGCTGTTGTACGTCGGCGGTCTCGGCAATAGCACGAAGTTTTTCGGGAACGGTGCTGAAACTGATTTCGGACCCGGACTGATGCGCCCTCCCGATCCACTCCAGCAACAGAGCCAGGCCTGCCGAGTCGGTTCGCGTCACTGCAGAAAGGTCAATGCCTATCCTTGTTCGCCGTTGAAACAATTTTTCGCTGGCCCGCAGTATTTGTTCTGCTGTATTGAACGACATTTCTCCCTTGAGCTCGAAATGGCCGTCGCCGCGCTCAGTGAGCTCGAAGTCACTCATTGCCGCCACCCGCTACAACCTCGGTCTCAAGGCGCACAATGACCTGCTCCAGGCCAATTTCGCGAATTTCCGCGTCGAATTCGGCGCGAAAGTTGCGCACATATGAAACACCTTCGATCGTAACGTCGAACATTCTCCAGCCGTTGTCGTGACCAACCAGCGTGTAATTGACGCTGACGTTGCTGCCATCTTCCAGGTCGACACGGGTCTTTACGATCACCGTTCTCTTTGCCATGTCACCGCGAAACGGCAGCACCTGGATCCGGTCATGCTCAAAATCCAGTATGCCGTCCGCATACCGCCGTACCAGCGTGTTGTAAAAAGCATTGATAAAACGATCGCGCTGCTCGTCACTTGCCGACGACCAGTGCTTTGCCAGCACCTGTTGCGCCGCCAGTCGGCGGTCGAATCTTGGTAGCAGAATCTCATCGATCAGCGCATACATCGTCTCGGGATCCGCCGCCAGTTCGCTCTTGCGACCATCCAATTTTTCCGCCAGTTCGCGAATCGCTTCACTGACAAATTCGTCCGGAGCGGATGCCTGCGCAAATGCGGCAGCCAGCAGCAATACTATCGTCGGCAGAGCTTTGGTGATTCCATTCAAAGACCAATCTCCTGAATAACGGCTCTATTCATCCGAGCCACTTTTGACCAGAAACTTACCAATAAGGTTCTCCAGCACGATCGCTGATTGCGTAAACGTAATCTCACCGCCATCTTCCAGATAAAACTCTGATCCACCCGCCTGCAGGCCTATGTACTGACTCCCAAGCAATCCCGCGGTCAGGATGCTGGCGTCGGAGTCGTCGGGAATTTGCGAAAATCGACTGTCAATTACCATGGTCACGACGGCCTCCAAAGCTTCACCATCAAACTCGATTCCGGTTACACGCCCAATCGTGACTCCTGACATTGCGACCGGTGCGCGTTGTTTCAGGCTGCCGACATTTTCAAAACGGGCCTGCACAGAATAGACATCCGTATTCGTGAAGTCATTACGACCTGTTGTTTGAGTTGTCAGAAAAAATAATGCACCAATCCCCAGCAAGATAAACAAGCCAGTTCCTAGCTCCACCGCGCGATTCTGTCGCATAGTCCTACCTCAAAGTAGATAAGCTGTAATCATGAAGTCGAGGATCAATACCGCGATTGCCGTCGACACGACCGTTCGTGTTGTCGCCCGCCCAACGCCCTCCGCTGTCGGGACAGAATTATATCCCTCCCAGACCGCCAGCAAACTTGCCACGAAACCGAACACGACACTCTTTGTTACACCTTCGTAAACGTCGTCCGGCTCCATTGCCTGCTGCAACTGTTGCCAGTATGCACCAACGTCAACGCCGAGCAGTTCAACAGCCACCAGGTGCGCCCCAAGCAGTCCGACCATCGTGAACACGGCTGTCAACAACGGCATGGCAATAATTCCACCAAGAAACCGCGGTACAAACACTCGTTGCATCGGGTTCACGGCCATCATTTCCATTGCGCTTAACTGGTCAGTCGCTTTCATAAGGCCAATTTCCGACGTCAGTGCGGTACCGGCACGCCCTGCAAAAAGCAACGCCGTTATCACCGGTCCAATTTCCTTGACGAGGGCAAAGCCCGCCAGTATTCCGGTAGCCTCCTCGGCATTAAATCGCTCGAGATTCGCGAACGCCTGCAGGCCAAGGACGCCGCCGACAAACAAGCCACTGACCATGATGATAACGATCGAAAGCGCGCCCGCATTGAAGATCTGCGCCACCACAAGACCAAATCGATTCAGCAGCGTCAGCGGTGAATACCGCAGCAGCTGAACAAAGAACAGGCTCATTGCCCCGAAGGTGCGAACAAACTCAACCTGGGCGCGCCACAGTTCACGCAGGAAGCTCATGCGCCGTCCTTGCCCAACAGTTGCCGCAAATAATCGGGCGCCTCGTAGTGGAACGCGACCGGGCCATCCGGCAATCCGTGCATGAATTGCCGGACCATCTCGGAATCATTGCTGGCCAGCTCCGCGGGACTGCCCGAAGCAACCACGGCACCATCTGAGACCAGAAAGCTTTTATCCGACACGGCGGCAATCTCCTTGAGGTCATGGCTGACTACAATGCTCGATATGCCAAGCGTGTCATTCAGCCGCCGAATAAGCCTCACGATCACGCCCATCGAAATCGGGTCGAGACCAACAAAGGGTTCGTCGTAAATCAGGATATCCGGATCCATGACAATGGCACGTGCCAGAGCAACGCGGCGTGCCATGCCGCCTGAAAGCTCCGATGGCATCAGCTCGGCAGCACCGCGCAGACCCACCGCGTGCAATTTCGTGAGCACGACCAGGCGGATCAGGCGCTCACCCAGGCGGGTATGCTCACGCAAGGGGAAAGCAACATTTTCAAATACGCTCATGTCGGTCAGCAACGCGCCATTCTGAAACAACATGCCCAGGCGCTTGCGCAAGGCATACAAGCCAGACTGACTCAATCCCGCGATATCGACACCATCAATCAGTATCCGGCCCCGATCCGGATTCAGCTGGCGCGCGATCAGTCGCAGCAAGGTGGTCTTGCCGGTGCCGCTTGGCCCCATGATGGACGTGATGTCGCCGCGGCGAAACGTGATATTCAGGTTCTTGAATATGCTGCGGGAACCCCGAGAAAAGTCGAGATCGCAGACTTCTATCAGTACGTCAGACAGAGTACCGCTCCATTGCTCAATCGTGTGCGGAGTGTACAGGTCTAGCCTATGCGAATAAATAGGACTAAAATGGTCCCTTATTATCAGGGGCGGAGAGAGCCGATGCTCAAGATCAGCAAATTAACCGATTACGGTACTGTCGTACTTGCGCAACTCGCGAGCGAGACCGATGCCGTCATGAGCGCTGCCGACGTTGCTGCCGCTACCGGCATTGCTCTCCCTACCGTCAGCAAGCTGCTGAAATTGCTCGCGCGAGCCCGGCTGGTGAACTCAACCCGGGGTGCCAGCGGTGGTTACCGCCTCAGTCGCAGCCCGGCTGAGATAAGTGCTGCGGACGTCATTGACGCGCTCGAGGGGCCGGTGTCGATTACCGAATGCAGCGGTGAGCATAGCAATTGCGATTACGAAACCGTTTGCAGTGTTGCCGGCTCCTGGCAACGCATCAACGATGCGATTCGACACGCGCTGCAGGATGTGAGCCTGCTGGACCTGCTGCGTGCGAACCGACCGCTGCCGCGTTTCAAGTTTGCCGGCCTGCCAATTTCCATAGAGAACAAGACCTGACGTGGCCATCGAATCTGACAATATCGAGACCCTGGTCAATCGTCGCTACCAGCACGGCTTTGTCACTGAGATTGAGAATGACAGCCTGCCGCCGGGGCTCGACGAAAACGTGGTGTGCGCGATTTCCGCACGCAAGAATGAACCGAAGTTCATGCTTGAGTGGCGCTTGCGCGCCTACCGACAGTGGCAGCAGATGCGCGAGCCAACCTGGGCGCAAGTGCATTACCCGGCGATAGACTATGGCGCGATTTCCTACTTTTCCGCGCCCAAATCCGATGCCAATCGTCCGCGAAGCCTGGATGAAGTCGATCCAAAATTGCTGGAGACCTATGACAAGCTTGGCATCCCTCTGCACGAGCGTGCCAGGCTTGCTGGCGTTGCTGTCGACGCGGTTTTTGACAGCGTTTCGGTTGCCACGACCTTCAAGGCCAAGCTATCCGAAGCAGGCGTGATTTTTTGCCCCTTTTCCGAGGCCGTTCAGAAGCACCCCGAGCTGGTGCAGAAGTACCTCGGAAGCGTTGTGCCGCAGCGCGACAACTTTTTTGCAGCTTTGAATTCGGCCGTATTCAGCGATGGGTCCTTCGTGTATATCCCGAAAGGCGTACGCTGCCCAATGGAATTATCAACTTATTTCCGGATTAATGCCGCGAACACGGGGCAATTTGAGCGCACGCTGATCGTTGCAGATGAAGACAGTTACGTCAGCTACCTCGAGGGCTGCACGGCGCCGATGCGCGACGAAAATCAACTGCATGCCGCGGTCGTCGAACTGGTTGCATTGAAAAACGCTCGAATCAAGTACTCCACCGTGCAGAACTGGTACCCGGGCGACGAGAACGGTGTTGGCGGTATTTACAATTTCGTCACCAAACGCGGTGACTGCCGCGGCGAAAATGCAAAGATTTCGTGGACGCAGGTAGAAACCGGTTCGGCAATTACCTGGAAATACCCGAGTTGCATTTTGCGCGGCGATAACTCAGTGGGTGAATTTTATTCAGTTGCTGTCGCCAACAATTACCAGCAGGCGGACACTGGCACGAAAATGATTCACATTGGTCGCAACACCAGTAGCACGATAGTCTCGAAGGGCATCTCCGCCGGACACGCGCAAAATTCGTATCGAGGCCTGGTGCGGGTGATGCCGCAAGCAACCGGGGCACGCAACCATACGCAATGCGATTCTTTGCTGATCGGCAAGGATTGCGGCGCGCATACGTTTCCGTACATGGAGATCCGCAACCCGGATGCAAAAATCGAACACGAGGCAACCACGTCTAAGATTTCCGCCGAGCAATTGTTTTATTGCCGGCAGCGCGGTATCGCTGAGGAGGACGCCGTCAACATGATCGTGAATGGCTTTTGCAAGGAAGTGTTCAAGGAACTGCCGATGGAATTCGCTGTAGAGGCGCAGAACCTGCTCAATGTAAGCCTCGAAGGTGCCGTAGGATAAGGGACATATAATGTTAGAAATCAATGACTTGCACGCCTCTGTTGGCGGCAGCGAGATTTTGCGCGGCCTGTCGCTTAGCGTACGCGCGGGCGAAGTACACGCGATCATGGGGCCAAACGGCTCGGGCAAGAGCACCTTGGCACAGCTGATCGCCGGTAATGATGCCTATACCGTGAGTCGTGGCACGGTCGAATTGGACGGCGAGGACCTGTTGCCACTTTCCCCGGAGGAGCGCGCCCGACGTGGCATATTCCTCGGCTTTCAATACCCGGTTGAGATTCCTGGCGTCAACAACGCCTACCTGCTAAAGGCAGCACTCAATGCGCGACGCAAATACGCTGGCCTCAGCGAGATAGACGCGTTCGAGTTTTTGAAGTTGGCCAGGGATAAAATGGCCATGCTCAACATGGATCCAAAATTTCTCAATCGCGGCGTCAACGAGGGATTTTCCGGTGGCGAGAAAAAGCGCAACGAGATTTTGCAGATGGCAATTCTCGAGCCGCGCCTCGCAGTGCTTGACGAAACAGATTCCGGCCTCGATATCGATGCGCTACGGGCGGTCGCGAATGGTGTCAACGCGCTCCGCGACCCGGATCGCGCGATCATTCTTGTGACCCATTATCAGCGTCTGCTGGACTACATCGAGCCGGACCATGTACACGTTTTGTCCGAAGGCAGGATTGTGCGCTCGGGCGACAAGTCGCTCGCACTGCAACTTGAAGAGAAAGGCTACGACTGGCTGCGCGAGGCTGCGAGCGCATGAACCAGCGAACCACACCGCTGCAGTCGATCGATACCCTGGGGGCAATGGCTCTGGACGCACCGGGCGGCCAACCTTCAGTTACGCCGCCCGCCGATGCCACTGTTGCCGCCATTGCCAGCCAGTTTCCTGCCAATTGGCTGGTCATTCGCAACGGCAAGGCATCCGATGTTGCTGCGCAGCTACCCGGACTTAACGTTGCCCTGACGCAGGATGTCCTGTCGATCCAGGTTCCGGCCCAGCTTGTGCACGACGGCATTGTGGGACTGCTGTTTATTGATGATACGGAAAACGGTGCTGGCATGAGCCATGCTAGGGTCGTGATTGAACTGCAGGCCGGCAGCGCGGTGAACATCATCGAGTACCATTCGACCATTGGTAATGCCATGCACCATGCGCATTGCGCCATGGAACTTTCATTGGCTGCCGGTGCCCGCTGCAATTTCATCCGATTTCAGGACAGGCAGACACAGCATGACCAGACAGGATCCCTGACAGCCACTCTGGACATGGACAGCCAGTTGCATCACACGGCGTTCGATCTTGGTGGCAACGTGGTGCGCAATGAACTCAACATCAAGCTTGCCGGCGCTGGAGCAATGACTTGCCTTTACGGCTTGTTTATGGCGGGCGGCGACCAGCATGTCGAAAACCATAGCCGCGTCGATCACCTCGTCGGGCCCGCCAGCTCGGAGCAGGAATATCGTGGCATCGCTGCCGGTGCCTCACGTTGCGTCTGGCGTGGCGTTGCGGTTGTGCATCGTGGCGCTGATGGCACCAATGCAAGCCAGGCGAATCACAATCTCCTGTTGTCGGCCGCAGCGATAATCGACGCGACTCCGCAACTGGAGATTTACGCCGACGACGTCAAGGCCAGTCATGGCACGACCTTCGGCGGGCTCGACCAGAATGCCCTGTTCTACCTCAGGACACGCGGACTGGACGATGCGGCCGCGCGGCGCCTGTTGATCGGTGCTCACGCAGGAAAAATTGTCGCGCGCTCGCCGCTGCCTGCGCTGCAAGCAAGGATCAGCGAAATAGTTGCGCAACGCGTCGCCACTTTGATTGCCGAGGAAGCACCGTGAGGCAAGCACAAGTCGAGCAGCAAGGCCGCGGCAGGATCGAAGACCGTCGCACAGACTTCCCTGCCCTGCAGCAGATGATCCATGGTCATTCCCTGGTGTACCTGGACAGTGCAGCATCATCACAAATGCCGGGCTCGGTAATCGAGACGATCGCCAGGTACCAGAGGAACGACCATGCCAACGTACATCGTGGCGTGCATACGCTGAGCCACCGGGCAACGGATGCGTACGAAGGGGCACGGGATAAAGTTCGGAATTTTGTCAATGCTGCCAGTCGCAGCGAAGTTATCTTCACGAGCGGCACCACGGAATCGATCAACCTGGTCGCACAAAGTTACTGCCGTCCGCTGCTACGCGCCGGCGACAGTGTGCTGATATCGCATCTTGAGCACCACTCCAACATCGTGCCGTGGCAGTTATTGTGCGAACAGACGGCTGCAGAGCTTCGTGTCGTGCCAATCGATGAGCAGGGTCAGCTCGACATGCCGGCGCTCGCCAGAATGTTTGACGAAAAAGTACGAATGGTTGCGGTGGCGCACGTATCGAACGCTCTCGGCACAATCAATCCGGTGCGGGAGATCATCGCGCTTGCGCGCCAGCGCGACGTGCCGGTGTTGCTGGACGGGGCACAGGGTGTGCCGCACATGGCCATCGATGTGCAGGAACTTGACTGTGATTTTTATGCTTTCTCAGGGCACAAGATGTATGCACCTACCGGTGTCGGCGTTTTGTACGGCCGCGAATCGCTGCTCGATGCCATGCCGCCTTATCAGGGCGGTGGCGACATGATTCTTGAAGTCTCGTTTACTGGCACGACCTACAACGAATTGCCGTATAAATTCGAAGCCGGCACGCCCAATATTTCCGGCGTCATCGGCCTGGGTGCTGCCATTGACTATCTGCAATCGATCGGTATGCTGGCGATCGCGCGCCACGAGAAAGCCTTGCTTGCCTACCTCATGGATGAGCTGCAGAAGATTTCCGGAATTCGACTGATCGGTACGGCACCGCACAAGGCCAGCGTACAGTCGTTCATGCTCGACAACATTCACCCGCATGACCTGGGCACGATTCTCGATCATCAGGGCATCGCTATCCGCACAGGCCATCATTGCGCTATGCCGGTGATGCAGCATTTCGCAGTGCCTGGTACTGCGCGCGCGTCGCTCGGGCTGTATAACAATCGCGACGATATCGACCGACTGGTCGCTGCCTTGCACCAGGCAAAGCAGATTTTTTCATGAGCGCGGTGCACACCCACGAGGCCGACGACTTGCGCGAACTGTATCGCGAACTAATCCTCGACCATGCACGCAGCCCGCGCCACTTTGGCAAGCTGGATGCCGCCACGCACACGGCGCGTGGCATCAACCCGTTATGTGGCGATCGTTTGCAGCTGTTTCTGCAGTTAGACCAGGCGGAACGTATTGCTGCGGCCTCGTTCGAAGGCTCCGGCTGCGCCATTTCAGTAGCGTCGGCATCGCTGCTGACGGACAGCGTCATCGGCATGTCGGCAACCGAGGCACTCGAACTGTTTACCGCGTTTACGGCGCAACTTTGCGACCAGCAGGATGTCGCGGTTGTGATACCGAGGCTTGGCAAGCTTCAGGCCTTGTCGGGTGTGCGGGAGTTTCCGGCACGGGTGAAGTGTGCAACGCTTGCGTGGCACGCTCTGGAATCCGCCATCAGCCAGCGCAGCGCGACTGCAACAACGGAGTAAGTCGAGGATGTTCGGTCACACTAACGAAGCATTTGCGCTACAACGCGATGTCAAAGCCGTCATTATTCCAGCCGGCGAGGAGTTATTGTTGCGCGCGGGCACCGCCGGATTTATTACTCAGTCGCTGGGCGGCAGTTTCACGGTCTACGTGGAAGGCAACCTGTTTCGCATTGCCGGTGCTGATGCCGATGCGCTGGGCAAGGAGCCGGTGGCACCGCCGTCCGTGCCGGAAAACCCATCCGATGCCGATATTGAGGCCGTCATCTGGCAGCAGCTCAGAACCTGTTATGACCCGGAAATTCCGGTCAACATCGTCGACCTCGGGCTGATCTATCGTTGCGAGGTCAAGGCGCTCGGCAATGGCGAACGCTCGGTAAATGTCGCGATGACCCTGACCGCTCCGGGCTGCGGCATGGGAGAAATCCTGGTGCAGGATGCGCAGGAAAAGATAGCCGTGATTCCCACCGTTACCGACGTAGCGGTTGAGCTGGTATTCGATCCTCCCTGGAATCAGGCCATGATGTCCGATGAAGCACGCCTGCAGACCGGCCTTATGTAAGTGCACCCGGCATGAAAGTCCTGACCCTGATGCGCCACGCAAAGTCCAGCTGGCAGAACGTTACCCTCAGCGACCGGGAACGACCGTTGAACGAGCGGGGCGAACAGGACGCACCAATGATGGCCAAACGCATCGTATTGGCCGGCATTCGACCCTCGTTGATAATTTCCAGTCCGGCGCTCCGTACCTGGACAACAGCAAGAATCGTGGCGCAGGAAATTGGATACCCGTTAGAGTTCCTGCAGCGCGAGGACAACCTGTACCTGGCCTCACTCGACGAGATTCTTGATGTTCTGCTCGCCCAGGATCCGGATTTCAATGATCTGCTGCTGGTCGGACACAACCCGGGTCTCACGACCCTGGCCAACTACCTGGTACCCGGCCTGGTCGATAATCTGCCAACCGCCGCAGTGGTCTCGGTCCGATTCGAACTGCCTGACTGGAATCTTTACAATCGTCCCGAGATCGAATTGCTCACCTACGACTTTCCGAAACGCGAGCGCCTCAGCACTCCGGGACGTTGACAGCCAGCCCGCCCTTCGATGTTTCCTTGTAACTGGACGACATGTCGAGACCTGTTTGCCGCATGGTAGCGATCACGTTGTCCAGCGTCACTTTGTGTGTGCCATCGCCGTGCATGGCGAGCCGTGCCGCGTTAATGGCCTTGACCGCACCCATAGCGTTCCGTTCAATACAGGGAATCTGCACCATGCCGCCGATCGGGTCACAGGTCAGGCCAAGATTGTGTTCCATGCCGATCTCGGCCGCTTCCTCGACGTGATCGTTGGACCCGCCCAGCGCCGCAACCAATCCTGCGGCAGCCATTGAACAGGCTACGCCCACTTCGCCCTGGCAACCCATTTCAGCGCCCGATATTGAAGCATTCACCTTGTACAGGATGCCAATTGCGCCGGCGGTCAGCAGGAACCGGTGTATACCGGCCTGAGAAGCGTTTGGCACGAAGCGCTGGTAGTACATCATGACCGCAGGAATTATTCCCGCGGCCCCATTGGTCGGCGAGGTTACGACACGCCCGCCGGCGGCGTTTTCCTCGTTGACTGCAATAGCAAAAGCATTCACCCAGTCCAGGGTGTCAAGTGGCATCGGCACAACGCGCGCCTCCAACGTACGCCGCAACTTCGCCGCGCGACGTAGCACCGCCATTCTACCTGGCAGCACGCCGTCGGTTTTCAGGCCACGCGCGATACAGGCCTGCATTGCGGACCAGATGTCGTCCATGCGCCGCGTGACCTCGTCAGCACTTCGCCATTGTTGCTCATTCCGCAAGACCAGCTCGGCAATGCTTAAGTCGGCCGCCGCCGCCGCCGCCAGCAAGGTTGCGCTATTGCTGAACTCATGCTTTGCCCGAGTCGACTGTGACGATGGTTCCGGATCGTTGCCACGGGCAATGAATCCTCCACCAAGCGAATAGTAATCCTCGCTAAGGAGTGCCGCTCCGGCAGCATCGCTGGCAACAAAGCGCATACCGTTGGTGTGTCGCGGCAATTCGGTCTCATAGTTGAACAGCAACTCAGACTGTGGATCAAAATCGATTACGCCGACCTCCGGCAAAGCCAGTTTTTTACTGGCGTGGACTGCACGCAACAACGACTCGACGGCGTCAGGGTCAATGGTTGCGGGCAGGTAGCCCATGAGTCCGAGGATAATTGCGGTATCGGTGCCGTGACCCTTCCCGGTAAAAGCCAGTGAACCGAACAGCGTGACCTGAACCCGGGCGACCTGCCGCGTGTACGCTTTGATCTGTTCAGAAAACGCAAAGGCGGCCGCCATCGGTCCGCCGGTATGCGAACTTGACGGACCAATGCCAATCTTGAAGATGTCAAAAATGCTGATTGTCGACATCTCAGTTCGAACCCAGTGAAAGCAACGTAGCATTGCCGCCAACTGCGGAGATGTTGTTGCTCACTGTGTACTCGGTGCCAAATCTCGGCAAATAGTAGGGTCCACCAGCCTTTGGCCCGGTTCCGGACAAGCCTCGCCCTCCGAATGGCTGGACACCAACAACAGCGCCAATCATGTTGCGATTGATGTAGATATTGCCCGCACCAGAAATTGCCGCAATCTTGCGCGCGCGTGAATCAATGCGCGTGTGCAAGCCCATGGTCAGCCCGTAACCCGTCGCATTTACTGCAGCGATGGTCTTTTGCAATTTTCCACCAGCAAACCGCAAAACATGCAGGATCGGTCCGAACACTTCGCGCTGCAAGGTGTCGATACTTTCAATTTCGACCAATGTCGGTGCAAAAAAAGTCCCGGTAGCCGTCTCTGTCGGAAGCTTGCAGCGATGCAGAATTGTCGCCTCGCTCTGCATGCGGCTGACATGTGCGGCGAGCAAATCACGTGCCTCGGCGTCGATCGCCGGACCGACGTCCGTGGACAGCAGCGCCGGATCGCCGATACCGAGCTCATCCATCTGGCCGATCAGCAGCTCGATGACGCGCGGCGCGATGTCCTCCTGAAGGCACAGCAAACGCAAGGCGCTGCAGCGCTGCCCGGCACTGTTAAATGCCGAATAGACACTATCGAGTACCACTTGCTCCGGCAATGCGGAACTGTCAACAAACATTGCATTCTGGCCGCCGGTCTCTGCAATCAAAACGGCAATTGCACCCGGCTTGTTCGCCAGCGTCTGGTTGATCAGGCGTGCCGTCTCAGTCGAACCGGTAAAAGCAACTCCGGCGACCCGGGGGTCCGCCACGGCGCGACCACCGATGGCTGCGCCATCCCCGGGCAGGAAATGCAATGCGTCATCGGGCACACCCGCCTGGTGCATTAACTGCACGGCGCGAAATGCGACCAGCGGTGTCTGTTCAGCCGGTTTTGCCAGTACCGCATTACCGGCGGCCAGCGCGGCGCCGATCTGGCCGGTGAAAATGGCCAGCGGAAAATTCCAGGGACTGATGCAGACAAAAACGCCGCGACCACGCAGTCCATGCGTATTGCGTTCGCCGGTAGGCCCTGGCAGCTGGCGTACTTCGCCATAGTGCGTGCAGGCCTCGGCGGCGTAGTACCGCAGAAAATCGACAGCTTCACGCAATTCGGCGATTGCATCGGGTATGGTCTTGCCGGCTTCGGCCACGCACAGTGCCAGCAACTCGCTGCTATGCTCTTCGAACAGGTCGGCTGCCCTGTTCAGTATGTTGGCGCGCTCGCGCGCCGGGGTACCGTCCCACTTTGGCTGTGCCTCGCTTGCCAGCTGCAACGCCCGGTCAAGCTGTGCAGCGGTCGCCTGCCTGCAGGTTCCGACAACTTCGCGTGTATCCGCCGGGTTGACTGAGGGCAAGGCAGCCCCGGGCATCAGCTCGCCGCCGACAATGGCGGCAGCGACAAGCGGTTTGCTTAATGCGCTCTGCATTTCAGCGAGCAGTTTTCGGCTCACGCTGCGGTCAGCCAGGTTGATGCCCCGGGAGTTTCGGCGCCCGGCGCCAAACAGGTCCGCCGGCGCATTGATATGGACGTGCGGGCGAAACTCGTGCGCACGCGCCGCAGTAATCGGATCCGCGACGATGTCCAGTACATCGATACCCTCATCCACGATCCGGTTCACAAATGAGGTATTCGAGCCATTTTCCAGAAGTCGTCGCACGAGGTAGGGCAGCAGGTCCTCGTGGCTGCCGACCGGCGCATAAACCCGGCACGGCCGGTCGAATCGCTCTGCATCAATGATGCCAGCATACAGTTCCGCACCCATGCCGTGCAGGCGCTGAAACTCGTAATCGTGGCGCGAACCTGCGTAATGAAGAACACTCGCCAGGGTGTGGGCGTTATGCGTGGCAAATTGCGGGTAGAGGGCGTCGCCGGCAGCCAGCGCCTGGCGGGCGCAGGCAAGGTAAGAAATATCAGTGTGTGTCTTGCGCGTGAACACCGGGTAACTGGCCAGCCCCTGCTCCTGCGCGCGTTTGATTTCACTGTCCCAGTAAGCGCCTTTGGTTAACCGGACCGGGATGCGGCGACCGCCTTGCTGTGCCAGCAGCTGGAGGTAACCGACAACATTGCGAGCCCGGCGCAAGTAAGTTTGTACCGCGAGCCCAAACCCCTCGTAATCACCGAGAACGGGGTCTTTGTAAACGCGCGAAAAGAGGTCCAGCGATATTTCCAGCCGTTCTGACTCCTCGGCATCGATCGTCAGGCCAATGCCTCGTTGTTTTGCCCGCTCTGCCAGCCCGCAGATGCTCGGCACCAATTCGTCAATAACGCGATCGTAGTGCATGAAATTGTATTTCGGATGCAATGCGGACAACTTCACCGAAATACTTGGCGCTGCGAAAATATCCTGCCCTGGCTGCTGCAGGCCGGCGCCGATGCTGTCAATGGCCTCGTGGTAGGCCGCGAGATAACGGCTCGCGTCTGCACTTGTCAGCGCGGATTCGCCCAACATGTCAAAGGAATGCCGATACCCCTGGTTACGTTTGTCGGCAGCACGTTTCAGGGCCTCGTCGATCGTGCGTCCCATCACGAATTGGTGCCCCATTATGCGCATGGCCTGGCGCATTGCGGTACGCACTACCGGCTCGCCGGCGCGCCCTGCCAGCTTGACCAGCAACTGCGCCGGATTCTTAACCTTGACTTCGTCGAACTGCAGCAATTGTCCCGTCAGCATCAGTCCCCAGGTGGACGCGTTGACGAACAGGGAATCACTCTCACCGAGGTGATCCTTCCACTTCGCCGACGTAATTTTGTCGGCAATCAATTTGTCCGCAGTATCGGCATCGGGTATGCGTAGCAGCGCCTCCGCGATACACATCAGCAGTACGCCCTCCTCCGACGACAGGTCGTACTGTTGCAGGAAAGCTTCAATACCGCTGTTTTTGGACCGGTCGTCGCGCACGGTCTGAACCAACTGCGCGGCAGTTTTCTGGATCTTGGCGCGCATCGAATCGCCGGGATCCGCAGCCGCAGCGAGCTCACGAACCAGCGTTTCCTCGTCGGCCAGGTACAGGTCATTAAGGCCCGCAATCGGGCCCGGCCGGGCCGCGGGCTGATCAACAAAATGCATTGTGTAATACCATGGTCTGGAAAAACGGCATCTTGCTATACTTTGCCCCCTTTGAACACAGAGATCGTATACCGTGACCAGCCGTTTTCTCGACTCCCTCGCACAGCGCACGGAAGCCTTGAAGTCAGAGGGCCTATTCAAGACCGAACGCCTGATCGCAGGTCCACAGCAGGCGCTGATTAAAGTCCGCAGTAATGGCCGCACCTCAGAGGTTCTCAATCTTTGCGCCAATAACTACCTTGGCCTGGCCAATCATCCTACTGTGGTTGCAGCCGCGCACAAGGCACTCGATGATTTCGGCTTCGGCATGGCGTCCGTGCGATTTATCTGCGGCACGCAGACACTTCACCGGGAACTGGAACAACGCATCAGTGACTTCCTGGGTACCGAGGACACTATTCTGTATCCGTCCTGCTTCGACGCGAATGGTGGCCTGTTCGAGACCATCCTGGACGAGTCCGATGCGGTCATCAGTGATGCCCTGAATCACGCCAGTATTATCGACGGCATTCGACTCTGCAAGGCTCAACGTTTTCGTTACCAGAACAATGATATGCACGATCTCGAGGCGCAGTTGCACGCCTCTGCATCGGCAAACACGCGATTGATCGTCACCGATGGTGTGTTTTCAATGGATGGCACGATTGCGGACCTGCGGACGATTTGCGACCTGGCCGAGCGGCACGACGCACTGACCATGATTGACGACTGCCACGCAGCCGGGTTTTTGGGGGCAACCGGCCGGGGTACGCACGAGTTTCGTGACGTGGTGGGCAGGGTCGATATCATTACCGGCACCCTGGGCAAGGCACTTGGCGGTGCTTCCGGCGGTTATACCTCCGGGCGAAAGGAAATCATCGGCTGGCTGCGGCAACGCTCGCGACCTTATCTTTTTTCCAATTCCGTGGCGCCGGCTATTGTTGCCGCATCGATCGCGGTGTTGGACCTGCTGCAAAAAGACAGCACATTGCGCCAGACCTTGCACGCAAATGCCGCCTATTTCCGCGACAACATGCAGGAGCGCGGTTTCGACCTGCGGCCTGGTGAGCACCCGATAATTCCCATCATGCTGGGCGACGCGCGTCTCGCCAGCAATATGGCGGAAAAATTATTGCATCGCGGTGTTTACGTTATTGGTTTTTCATTTCCGGTTGTGCCACAGGGGCAAGCGCGCATTCGAACGCAAATGTCGGCCGGACTGACTCGAGTGCAACTGGACAAGGCGATTACTGCATTCACCGAAGTCGGTCGCGAACTAAAGGTGATTCACTGATGAAAGCCCTGGTTAAGGCGCGCGCCGAGCGCGGCATCTGGATGCAGGACGTCGCGGTACCTGGGGTTGGCCACAATGATGTACTGATTCGCGTGAAACGCAGCGCCGTGTGTGGCACGGACATTCACATTTTTCAATGGGACGACTGGGCCAGGAGTGCCATCAAGGTCCCGACCACAATTGGTCACGAATTCAGCGGCGAGATTGTCGAGTGCGGCAGCGAGGTGCGCGGCTTCGAAATAGGCGATCGGGTTTCCGCAGAGGGTCACATCACCTGTGGCGTCTGCCGCAACTGTCGCGCGGGTCGCCGGCACCTGTGCATGAATACGGTCGGCGTCGGTGTCAGCCGGGACGGTGCATTTGCGGAATTTGTCGCCGTCCCTGCGTTCAACGTCTTCAAGCTGCCGGCTACGATAAGCGACGACCTCGCTGCGATTCTGGACCCCTTGGGCAATGCAACGCATACGGCGTTGTCGTTTGACCTGGTCGGCGAAGATGTGTTGATCACGGGCGCAGGACCCATCGGCATCATGGCGGTCGCCATCGCGCGCTACGCCGGCGCCCGGCACGTGGTAATTACCGACCTGAACGACTATCGACTGGACCTCGCCCGCCGCATGGGTGCAACACGGGCGCTCAATATCAGCCGCGAATCCATCGATGCCACCATGACAGAACTGGGTATGGAAGAGGGCTTCGATGTCGGCATGGAAATGTCCGGTAACGCCAAGGCATTTCGCGACATGCTGCGTACCATGCATCACGGCGGCAAAGTGGCGATCCTGGGTATACCACCCGAGGAAATGAGCATTGACTGGAACATGGTCATATTCAAGGGCCTGTTGCTAAAGGGCATATATGGGCGCGAAATGTTCGAAACCTGGTACAAGATGGCCAGCATGCTGCAAAGCGGGCTCAATATTGAACCGGTCATCACGCATCACTTCGGCGTCGACGAGTTTCACGCTGCATTCGAACTGATGGCATCGGGCCAGTCCGGGAAAGTCGTGCTGCACTGGGACTGATTTGCCGGGATCTCGTGCCCTTAGCGAAGGTCACACAAACAGTGTCGGTAGACCCCGTTCGGATCATTGAAGCGCAACAAGCCGCCCGCTGTTTCGTCGATACGCTGTGCCACGCGATGGATGAAATCAGGCGCGCGCACCCAACGCGACATGTCGAGGCCCACGCTCGCCGCGACACCGAGCAAATCCACGATCATCTGTTCCGAGGGCGATAGCTGTGGCTCAATCACGACTGTGCCAAACTGGCCGTCCTCGAGGCCGGCCAATCCTGCCGCTGCGTCGATCGCATCGTCCAGGCCGCCGAGTTCGTCAACCAGGCCATTCTCCACGGCTTCAACACCGGTCCAGACCTGGCCCTGGCCAATAGCGTCGACTTCACTTTTGTCCAGCCCGCGGCCGGCGGCCACATCGCTGATGAAGTCATCGTAGGTATCTTCGATAAATAACTGGAATAGCTGCCTGGTCTGCTCACTCATTTCCCGGTCCGGGCGAAACTGGCCCGACCAGGGCGTGGTACCGACGCCATCGGTAGTGATGCCAATGGTTCCGATGCTGCGTTGATAGGTCGGAAACATGCCGAACACGCCTATCGACCCTGTAAGGGTTGCCGGACTCGCAATAACCCGGTCGGCGTACATGGAAATGGCATATCCACCGGACGCCGCGATGCTGCTCAAGGAGGCGACTACCGGCTTGCCGGCCTCGCGCAGCGCCAGCACTTCATCGACAATGACTTCGGCCGCAAAGGAACTGCCTCCAGGGCTGTCGACTCGCAATACAACAGCACTAACTGAGTCATCCGCACGTGCCTGCCGCAATAACGCGGCGGTTGAATCGGCACCGATAGTACCCGGTGATTGCTCGCCAAACAGGATATCGCCGGCAGCAACGATGATTGCCACGTTTTGCTGTTGCGCCGCGCCGGCGTCGAGGAAACGCATATGCTGCAGGTAGTCGTACATGTCCGTAGCGTAAAATTGGCCGGGTCGATCCTTATCCTCACCGACCGCGTCGATCATGCGTTGCCGCACCTCGGTCCGGGTCAGAAGCTCGTCGACCAGGCCGAAATCCAGCGCAGCGATAGCAATGTCACCACCCGCGCGACCCACGTAGTCGAGTAAGTTGTCGGCGAAATGGTCGATCGAGCCGGTATCCAGGCCTCGCGCTTCCTCGACATCGTTTCGATACATTTGCCACATGCCGTCAACCAGGCGCTGCGACGCTGCACGGTCCTCGTCTGACATGTTGGTTCGCGTGAAAGGTTCCACAAAAGACTTGTGGGTACCGACGCGAAACACGTTCCAATCGATGCGCAACAGGTCGATGGCGTCCTTGTAATACGTACCGAAACGCCCGTAACCCAGAAACATTACCGCGCCATCCGGATGCAAATAGATCTCATCAGCATGCGCCGCAAGAAAGTAGCCGTGCTGGCTCAGGAAATCCGCACTGGCCACGATACTCTTGCCGGACGCCCTGAAATCATCCATGGCGGCCGCCACCTGTTGCAACTTGCTCAGCCCCGCGCCAAGAATACGACTCAAGTCAAGGTACACGATTTCGATGCGCTCATCGTCTTTCGCATAAGCGAAGGCATCGACGATATCCTGCACCAGAGTCTGCGGTTTGCCGTCGCCAAGCAGCGACGCAATCGCGCGATCATACGGGTCGCCCTCCAACTGCTCCACCAACATGCCATAGGGTTCGATGCTTAAAGCAGCTCCACGTGACATGACGACCGCGTCATCCGCTGCAAGACCAAAAAAAACCAGGAAAACAAACAGCAGTAGCAGCAAGTGCAAGATCTTGCGGATAGCGTCCAGACCCGACCAGAAAGCCGACAACAGTCGCAGCAACGGGTTCTTCGTACTCATCGTTTCAACCTTCGTAATAGGCACGGCAGATAACTGAATTCAGGTGGCAGGTACCAACCACAAAGACAGACTCGGCCAGAAAGCGATGAGAATAACAGACATCAGCAAAATCATCAGGAATGGGAAGGTCGCAGAATAAACATGCAGTATCGGCTTTTCGAAGCGGTAACTGGAGATAAACAGGTTCAGGCCCACAGGCGGTGTAAGGTAGCCAAGTTCCATTGCCGCAAGGAATACGATGCCAAGGTGTACCGGATGCACGTCGAAGCCCGCTGCGATCGGCAGAATCAGCGGCACCACCAGGACGATCGCCGAAAATATGTCAAGGATTGCGCCGAGCACGAGCAGGAACAGCAATAGCAATACCAGGAAGGTTGTCTGGCTCGAGACGAGATTGGACACCCACTCCAGCAGCATCTGCGGTATGCCGGCGCTGATCATATAATTCGTCGATGCCATGGACACACCCAAAATGATGAGAATGCCGCCGACCAACACCATGGCAGAGCGAATGATGCGTGGCAAATCACGCCATTGGATTTCCCGATGTACCAGGACCTCGACGACAAATACATATAGCGCCGTAATGGCAGCCGCTTCCGAGACCACCAGAAAGCCCGAATAAATCCCCCCTAGCACGACGAACGGCAGCGGGATTTCCCAGATCGATTCGCGCATCGCTGCTGCAATTTCACGCCAGGAAAACTCGGCCAGGGGTTTGCGAATATGGCGATTGGTCCAGGTGCTGTAAGCCGACAACATAATTAACATCAGCATGCCGGGCAGGATGCCGGCAAGAAACAATTTATCGATCGGTACTTCGGAAACCACACCGTACAGAATGATCGGCAGCGATGGCGCAAACAGCAGGCCGAGACTGCCGGAAGACGTCACAAGGCCGAGATTGAAACGGTCTGCATAGCCATCATGCTTTAGCGCAGGGTACAGGATTGCGCCGAGTGCAATAATCGTGACCCCGGAGCCACCGGTGAACGCTGTAAAGAATGCGCAGGCAGCCAGCGATACTACCGCCAACCCGCCTGGCATCCAACCCAGCAAGGAATTGGTCATGCGCACGAGTCGTCGCGGCGCCTGGCTCTCGCTTAAAAGGTAGCCGGCGAAAGTAAACAGCGGAATTGCTACCAGGAAAGGCAAATCTGCGATACCGAGAATATCCAGCGTGACATTCATCAGGTCTGTTTCTTCACGTATCAGCCCTAGCATTGCGCTGGTGGCAATGATCGCAAACAGAGGCGCCCCGAGGATCGCAAGTAAAAGAAGAATAGCACCGGCGACGATCATGACTCGAGACCTTCGTCGCCTAGGTACAACCGCATGCCTTGGCCAAGCACAGCGACCGCAAAACGGTAGCTCAACAAGGCAAATGCAACAGGCACGACGGCGTGCGCCGCCCATGCAGGTACATCCCCTAAAACTGTTTCCGCAAATTCGATTTCCAGTTGAAGGTATCGCCAGGCATGCCACGCAAGCACGCCGCAAACGGCCGCCGCAAACGTGTCGACCAGCATGCGTGCGATACCCACAGCACGGTCGGAAAGCATATGTGAGATTGCATCGACGCGAATATGGCGATCTTCACGGCATGCGGCGACAGCACCTATCATCGCCAGCCAGAGCACCATGAGGCGCACAACTTCGCCCGACCAGAACAAACCCGACTCAAAAATTTCACGCGCGACTATTTGCCCGACTGACAACAACATCATGCCGCCGAGCAAAGCGACCAAGAGTATGTTTTCGATCAGGCGGCCGGCCCGATCGAGCCGGCCCAGAAGAGTGGCCGCGCGTGTCATTGCGCTTCGGTAATAGTTTCCGACGCGGCGATGGTGGCCTGCTCGCTGCGGTATTGTTCAACGTAGCCCATCATCTCTTCGTACATTGCTGCCGAGACAACGCCACGCCCCACCATTTGTTCGTTCGACGTGTGCAGAACGGAGCGAATCTCGGCCAGTCTTGCGGCGTCGAGCGTGACACGTTTCATTCCCGCAGAAAAAAGCGCTTGCTTGGCCTCGTCATCATCTTCGAGATTCAGAACGTCGTATTCGTTATACAGCTCTGACATTACCTGGCGCATGACTTGCTGGTCGACCGCAGCGATCTTGTCAAAAGCCTTCTTGTCAATAGCCATAAAGCCAATCGTGTAGATCAGCGGCACGTCCGTGACGTACTTCAGCTTCGTGTGGTACTGCAGAATTACCGCGCCGACCGGCGACATACCGATGATATCGAGAGCACCGGTCTGCAATGCCGTATAGACATCCGTTAACGGCAACGGAATAGGTGTCACAGACAAGGCGTCCATGGTTGCCTTGCTTATGGAGTCACCTTCTGGAACCCAGACGCGCTTGCCTTTCAGGTCGGTGAGCTCATCAACCGGTTCGTTTGACATGATCATTGCAAAACCGGTCGCAGCAAAACCGAAGGTGACAAACCCGGCTGCCTCCAATCCGGACGCGATCTTGCTATCCAACCGGCTGCGAACGAATCCGGCCTCTGCTACCGAATCAAACACCATGGGCAGGCCATACAGGCCGATGTCGCCATATTTCTCCATGATCGCAGAGGGCGTAAAAACACCCCCCTGCAATGCGCCAATACGGATTCGGCTCAGAACCTGGCTGTCGGTACCCTGGCTGCCGCCACCGTAGTATTTAATGATGACGCGACCCTCGGTCCTGTCCCGGATTGCATCTGCCGAGGCGCGCATATCCTGCATCCACTGCGAACCTTCCGGCGTAATCGTTGCAATCTTCAGCGTAGTCGCCGCGCTGGCAACGCCCGCAAGGCACAATGTCGACAGTATCAGTCCAATTATTTTCATCTGCGTTCCCTTCAGAAATAGTTGTCCGAATCCGAGCACAACGCCAGCGCTTCGTCCCTGGCAAGTACATTGGTCAGCGTAAGGCCTTCGGCATAAGGGCTGGCGCCTAGAATATCTGCACATAGTTGATCGTTCAGTTCGCGATCGTAAAGTGTTCGGGCTATGCCCTTGAGCATTTCGACCTTGGGACTCAGGTCCCGCCCGCCTGACATGGCGATCGCGGTTTCAAAATGCCCTCGCGCCACGTCCTGCTTGCCACCAAGAGCCGGCGGTCGAATTGTCATCAGGATACCGAGGTAATTGTGCGCCGACGCTTTGGCCGAGACACCGCTGATATCCAGATAGTGCTGCATTACAGCTTCGGCCTGCGGCAACTCCGCCAGCGCGTTCCAATCGTCGCTATGCGCGCGAATATAGGCGAGGAAGGCAAATCCGTATGCGTACAACAGGTCAGCCTGCTTGCTGCTGACCTGTTGCAGATTGGCAACGAAGGCATCGTAGGGCAGGCTGCGCCAGTTGCAGGATGAAGCAAGGGTCAGGCACATCGCCTGATCGGCGTACTCGCGAGCGCGCCGCGTCAGCCGCTTGGCGCGAACCGGGTCGTCGGCAAAAACGCTGCCATAGGACGCATACATGGTCGACGCCGATGACAAGATGGCGGGGTTGTCCTCTTTGCCCTGCAGGAAACTGTCCAGAAGCAGAATGTAGGACGGCATGCCGGCACGGACCAGTTCAGGATCATCCTGGTTCAGAATGGCGCCAGTCAGATTGTTGCCGAAGGAATTGGCTGCCCTGGAAACAAAGTGCGAGCACCCCGTCAACAGCAGGTTGGCAACAATCAGCGTCACGACGATCACTTTTTTCATGCCCATCTCCTGCGCGATGAGTTGAAATCCTAACGTCCGACCCGGCCGCCGGCGTGATTATCTTCTGATTGTTGGCTGATGCCTGCCGAACAGGTGGCCCGCCGCAAAGTCCCGTGCGGGCCAACTCGATCTATACTTTTTCCTTAATTCTCGCGGCCTTACCGGTTCTACCTCGAAGGTAATAGAGCTTGGCGCGGCGCACATTGCCACGTCGCTTAACCTCAATCGAGTCAACCACCGGGCTGTAGGTCTGGAATACGCGCTCGACACCCTCGCCATGCGAGATCTTGCGGACCGTGAACGAGGAATTCAGGCCGCGATTGCGTTTCGCGATTACTACACCCTCGAATGCCTGCAGGCGCTCGCGTGTGCCTTCGGTAACCTTCACCTGGACGACCACTGTATCGCCGGACGCAAACTCCGGAACCTGTTTGCTCATCTGTTCGTTTTCTATCGCTTCGATAATTTTGCTCATGACTCTCTACTCAACGGCTGCAGGCCGTTACCTGTGCGCGGCCTGGCATTCTACACCTGACCCTGCTCTTTCAAAAACTCATCCAGCAACATGCGCTGCTCTTTGCTCAACTGCAATTTCCTGACCAAATCCGGACGCCGCAAGTAGCTGCGCCCCAAAGCCTGTTTCTGGCGCCAACGCGCAATTCGCGCATGGTCGCCAGAGAGCAGGACCGCCGGGACATTTTTGCCCGCAATACTCTCCGGACGTGTGTAATGCGGGTAATCCAGCAAGCCCCGCATAAACGAGTCCTGAGCGGCCGACTCATCGTCACCCAATACACCTGGCAGAAGCCTGGCCACCGCGTCAATAACAGCCATTGCCGCGATCTCGCCGCCCGACAACACAAAGTCACCCAGCGATAATTCTTCATCGACTTCGCATTCGATCAAACGCTCATCGATACCCTCGTACCGCCCCGCCAACAGCGCCAACCCAGGCAGCCCGGCATATCGTCGCGCAATTGCCTGATCGAAAGCCGCACCTTGTGGCGACAGGCAGACTACCCTGCTGCCCTCAGGCAGTGCCCGCCTTGCCGCTTGAATCGCCTTCGCGGCCGGCTCGTACTTTAGGACCATGCCTGGCCCGCCGCCATATGGCCGGTCGTCCACGGTCCGATGCGCATCCTCCGCGTAGTCACGTGGATTTTCGCAATGCAAAGCGAGTAATCCACGCTCCTTCGCCCGTCCGACGACGCCATACTCAGCGACTTGCCCGACCATCTCCGGGAACAGGCTCACGACAACTATTTTCACAGCCTTAGTCCAGTTCCCACTCCACACGGATCACACCGTTGACCAGATCCACGTCGAGCACCACATCATTCAAAATGAACGGAATCAGCCGCTCCGGCTTGCCGTCCGTCACCAGTACATCATTAGCACCGGTTTCCAGTATATATGCGACCCGGCCGAGGTCAGTGCCGTCACGGTGCTCTACGCGCAGCCCTTCAAGGTCCGCCCAGTAGTAGATACCGTCTCCAGCGGCTGGCAACACATCCCTGGCAACTGCAATTTCACGATGGATCAGCATCGCCGCCTGCTCGCGGTCATCAACCCCGTCGAAACGAAGTATGACGCCTTTACCGTGTTTCTTACCCTCCGCTACCCTCACCTGTCGCCAGCCATCGCCCTGGCTGAGAAAGTAATGGCCATATTCCAGGATTGCTTCTCGTGGCTCCGTGTACGAATACACTTTTACCCAGCCTTTGACGCCAAACAGACCGGTAATCCGGCCCAGGCGAATTGGCCGTTGCGGCGCTTCGATCAGTTGGCGGCCTGAGCCTTGCGGTGCAATTTCAGCAATGATGCAACACGCTCAGATGGCTGGGCGCCCTGTCCGATCCAGTGATCTACACGCTCGAGATTAATGCGCAAGTTCACTTCGTGCTCCTTGCCGACCGGATTAAAAAAGCCGACGCGCTCGATGTACCGCCCGTCCCGCCGATTGCGGCTGTCGGTAACGACGACGTGATAAAAGGGTTGTTTTTTCGCACCAGCGCGCGACAGTCGAATGCTAACCATTACTTTTCCGTTTATTGAATCTGTTACTGGCTGACAAACCAGAGCCCGGGGCCAGCCCGAGTAGCGCGCATTGTACCGACTTCAATTTAAATGTGAAGCGTTTTTAGCCCAGAAAACCTTAAGTTTTTCGGTACCTTAGCGAGATCTAGCGCATACCCGGCGGGATTTTGCCCGGCGACATCCCTCGCAACATGTTTTTTAGCCCGCCGCGGGTCATTTTTTTCATCATTTTTTCCATTTGGGTAAACTGTTTCAAGAGCCGGTTCACGTCCTGCACCTGCAAGCCCGAACCAGCTGCTATGCGTTTACGGCGCGAGCCATTGATGATTTTTGGAAAACGTCTTTCGCCCGGCGTCATCGCGTTGATCAACGCTATTTGCCGTTTCAAGGCCTGTCCATCAACCCCCTGGCGCAAGGCCTGCGGGTCGATCCTGCCAGCAAGCGGCAGTTTCTCGAGCATTTCACTGATGCCACCCATTTGCATCATTTGCTGCAATTGGTCGCGCAAATCACCCATATCGAAGCCGCGGCCCTTTTTGATCTTCTGTGCGAGTTTTTCGGCCTTGTTCTTGTCGACCTTGCTCTCGATATCTTCGACCAGCGACAACACATCACCCATACCCAGGATGCGCGAGGCCATGCGCTCCGGATGAAATACCTCGAGTGCCGCAACCTTCTCTCCGACGCCAAGAAATCGTATTTGCTTTCCGGTAACGCCGCGTACTGATAGCGCTACGCCGCCCTTCGCATCGCCATCGACTTTCGTCAGGATAATGCCCGTGAGCGGCAAGCTATTATCAAAAGCAGTTGCGGCATTGACTGCGTCCTGGCCAGCCATGCTGTCGACTACGAAAAGTGTTTCACGGGCCGCCGACCTCGCATGCACGGCGATCACTTCCTGCATCATAATCTCGTCAACATGCAATCGCCCCGCGGTGTCGATAATTAACACATCGGCGTACGCACGCCGCGCTGCATCTACGGCGCGATCGACGATAGCGAGCGGATCCTCATCGGCACTGCTGGCACAATGCAGTGCGCCGACTTCTTTTGCGAGTGTCTCGAGCTGCAAAATGGCGGCCGGACGATATACGTCAACACTGACCAGCATTACGCGTTTCCTGTCTTGCTCGATGAGCCGTTTCGCAAGCTTTGCTGCGGTGGTCGTCTTGCCGGCACCTTGTAATCCCGCGAGCAGCAAAACCACCGGCGGCTGTGCACGAAGATCGATGGGCGTGTGCGGAGCACCCAGTAGCGCCACCAGTTCGCCGTGAATGATCTTGACCAGTGCTTGTCCTGGCGTGAGGCTCCTGGCGACTTCCGTACCAATGGCCCGTTCGCGAACTCTCTCCAGGAAAGTCTTGACCACTGGCAACGCAACATCGGCCTCAAGCAGGGCGAGACGCACCTGCCGCAGAGTGTCTTTAATATTACTTTCGGTTAAGCGCCCTTGGCCGGAGAGATTGCGCGCAGCTTCGCTGAGGCGGCGACTGAGATTGTCGAACATGCGCCGATTCTAAACTGTAAGTACCGTACCTCGCGACAGCATTTGAATGTTTCGATCTGGTGCAGCTTTGATCACTTGCCGCAATATCGCAGCTTCCTCGCCAGGCTTCATGCCAGTGAGCCAGATTTCCGGGTTGTGACGCAAGCGCTTGAGGTCACGGGTCAGGGTGCGCGGACAGTAATGACCCGACTCGCTCGCCAGTCGTTCCATTTCGTCCGGAAACGACACCTCTATGACGAGTACCCGCAGATCAGGGCAAGAATTCAATACCGGCCAAAGGGTCTCGTTACTCTTGGTGTCACCACTTACTGCGAACGCTCCGCCTGAGTTTTGCACCGTGTATCCGAGTGACGGCACACTGTGCATGACATCAACGGCGTAGAAGTCGCGGTGCCCAATCCGGATCGTATCCCCTGGACTGCAAAACCGGTAACGCAGCATTGGATTTTCCGCCGACGGTAATTTTGTAAAATCCGGCCAGATAACGCCGTTGAACAGATGTGCCTGAACGGCGCGAAGGGTTTCCTCGCGTGCGTAAACGGTAAGCGGTTCGGTGAAATTCGCATCGAATACACGGTCGACGAGCATTGGCAGCCCTGCCACGTGATCCAGGTGCGCGTGGGTCAAGAAAACGTGTCGAATTGAGTCCAGATCAGCCAGTTCAAGGTCACCGATCCCGGTTCCCGCGTCGATCAGAACATCGTTATCGATGAGCATCGCGGAGGTCCGTGACCCCGCGCCGATGCCCCCGCTGCAACCTAGAATTCGTATACGCATTGGGTTGGGGTACTATTGACGCTTGCCGAATTGGGGATAATTCCCTTTTCGAAACGGTAGGGTATGCAACGGCTGCTTTCTGTGTCTCAAATCACAATTCTTTTGCTGTATGTGTTGGCAGTCGCGGCACTCATCATGCATCGACTACCCAATTATGCTGCGCGATCACGACCGCTATTCAGCGGCGCAACGATCCTCGCGGCCGCAGCAATGCTGTTACACGGACAATTGCTCGCTGCAGAAATTTTCCACGACGACGGTATGCGCATCACGATGGCTGGTGCAGTTTCGCTGATTGGTCTGCAGCTCGCCCTTATCGGACTGATTGGTACCATGGAGTCCTCATTGCGCGGCATGTCAGCAGGATTATTGGCGCTGGCCGCTTTCGCTTCGCTTGCGACCAATTATTCATCGGCCACGGAAACCACTGTAGACCCGAGTTGGCAGATTCAGGCACACATTCTTATCTCCCTGTTCGCCTACGGGCTGCTCACGGTCGGCTGCATAATCGCGATTTACGCGTTGATCCAGGATCGCCGCCTGCGCAGCGGACGCTTGTCGGCTGCGAATCACTTGTTTGCGCCACTTGAGACCACCGAAAAAATGCTCTTCGGTGTTGCGACAAGTGGATTTGTAGTTCTGTTGCTGGCAGTCGTTTCCGGATTCGCATTTGTTGATAACCTGTTCGCGCAACATCTGGTGCATAAAACGGTTTTGTCACTCTTGGCACTGGCACTGTTCGGCATTCTTGTTGCCGGGCGTCAATTTGCCGGCTGGCGTGGCAAGCGCGCGGTTTACCTGTATCTATGGGGCTTCGCATTTTTATTCCTGGCCTATTTCGGCAGCCGCTTCATTCTCGAACAGCTACTCGGGCGAAGCTGGAGTTGAGTTTCGCGGCACACGCGCCGGGAGCTTTCTTGACAGCTATCGGGCGTCCTGCTCAACTGGGCGCGTCAATTACACTTCGGGGGTGCCCTGCTATTGGGCGATGACTTACCGCTGGCAAGCCTGATCGGGCTGCTCGTCGCACTACTGTTGCTGTCTGCGTTTTTTTCCGGCTCGGAAACGGCGCTCATGAGCCTCAACCGCTACCAGCTACGCCACAAGGCGCGACAAGGGCATCGCGGCGCAATTCTTGCCGAAAGACTGCTGAAACGCCCGGAACGAGTCATCGGCCTCATCCTGCTTGGCAACAACCTGGTCAATGTTTCCATGGCAACACTGGTCGGCCTTGCAACCTTCGAGCTGGGCGGCGGCGCGCTCGCGGCAATCGGTTCGTTTGTTGTCACGATCGTGATCCTGATTTTTGCCGAGGCCGCACCCAAGACGCTGGCCGCGTTGCACCCGGAAAAAATTGCTTACACGGCCGCATTGATCTACTACCCCCTGCTGAAAATCCTGTATCCGATCGTCTGGCTGACGAACGCGGCCGCGAACGCCGTGTTGTACTTGTTTGGCGTTCGCCCGGGCGAGACCGAACTACAGGCTTTAACGCGTGAGGAATTGCGGACTCTGGTCCACGAGGCCGGAGGCAGAATTGCAAGTCGCTACCAGAGAATGTTGCTGAGTATACTTGACCTGGAGCAGGTCACTGTCGACGACATCATGGTGCCGCATAACGAAATCATCGGCATCGATCTCGAAGAAGATGAGGCGACCATTGCCGGGATTATCGCAAGCAGCCAACACACTCGCCTGCCGGTTTATCAGGACGATATTGACCATATCATCGGCATATTGCATCTGCGCCGCCTTGCCAGTTTTGCGCAAAGCAATCTTGATAAAGATGCGTTGCGTCGACTGCTGGACGAGCCCTATTTCGTGCCGGAAGGGACCCCTCTGAGCGTGCAGTTGGTGCAGTTTCAGCGCCGCCGACAACGCATAGCGCTGGTTGTAGACGAGTATGGCGACATCCAGGGCATCATCACGCTGGAAGATATTCTCGAAGAAATTGTCGGTGAATTCGCCACAGGCCCGGTCGGTGACGGTGACGACATCATCAGCCAGGGCGATGGCACATTCCTGGTTGATGGCACGGCAAATATCCGCGAAATTAATCGCGCACAAGACTGGCACCTGCCAACGGACGGACCGAAAACTATCAACGGACTTATCCTTGAACTGTTGGAGACCATTCCGGACCCCAATATCAGCCTCAAAATAGCCGGCTATCCGATTGATATTGTGGAAACTGACGGCAATCGAATTCGCAAGGTTCGTATCGGTCCACGCGAGGCGAAGCAAAATAATACAAACTAGAATGCAGCTTCCAGCGCCTCTGTGATGCGGCGTACACCACTCACCTGAATGCCCTCTGGAATTTTTTTTGGAACATTCCCTTGCGGCACGATCGCGTGAGTGAATCCCTGTTTCGCGGCCGCCAGAATTCTTTCAGTACCGAAACGCACCGGCCGAATCTCGCCAGCGAGTCCGACCTCGCCAAAACTTACCAGACGATCGCGACAGGCACGATTGCGATAACTGGATACGATTGCAATAAGGGCAGGCAGGTCGACCGCTGTTTCTGAAATTCGCAGTCCGCCGACCACGTTGACAAACACATCTTCAGCCGTAAGCGCCAGTTTGCCATGGCGCTGCAGCACGGCAAGCAGTAGTGCCAGGCGATTCTGGTCCACGCCCGTCGCCAGGCGTTTTGGGTACGTGCCGTTTCCCTCAGCAACCAGCGCCTGAATCTCCACCAGCAGCGCGCGACTGCCCTCCCAGGCAACAGCAACAATACTGCCTGACTCGGCATTACTATCACGTGACAGGAATATCGCTGATGGGTTACTTACCTGTTTGAAGCCGTTTTCTGTCATTGCGAAAACGCCCATCTCGCCGCTGGCGCCGAATCGATTTTTCACGGATCGAATTAACGTAAAGCGACTCGATGGATCGCTTTCCACATACAGTACGGTGTCAACCATGTGCTCGACGACACGCGGGCCGGCGATTGTGCCTTCTTTCGTCACGTGACCGATGACGAATACGGAGACCTCCTGTTGCTTGGCAAATTGCACCAGCCGGCCGACGCACTGGCGCAATTGCGCGACAGAACCCGGCGCCGACGGGAGGTCGCTACTCACCATGGTTTGTACCGAGTCAATCACAAGCACCTTCGCCGCACATTCCTCCGCTTGTTGCAGTATGTTTTCGATCGACGTATCGGCAAGCAGTTGCATGTGTGCATCGGCGAGACCAAGTCGATGTGCCCGTTGCCCGACCTGACGCAGTGATTCTTCCCCGGTCGCATAAAGTACCGGCAGCTCCGCTGCCAAATATGACGATACCTGTTGCAAAAGGGTCGATTTGCCAATACCCGGGTCGCCACCGAGGAGCACCACCGCGCCGGGAACCAGCCCGCCTCCCAGAACCCGATCGAACTCATCGAATCCCGTGCCATTTCGATGTTGCAGGTTGTCCGGCAGAGACTCGATGGTCTTCGGCGCAATCCCGCACGTCGCGTCGCCTGCGGGTGAGGAAATGCTTATTCGCGAGAGGCTGTTCCAGGACGCGCAGTCGGGGCATTGTCCTGTCCATTTGACGCTGTGCGCACCGCAATCGGCGCATACATAGGCCGTTTTTGCCTTAGCCATTCGTAATACTCTGTTTTTAAAGGGGTTCCAAAGATCGGGCCATTGGCGACGCGCTGCAATTCGTTGCTCTGCGTCACATTGCCAGAAATGGCTGAGGCTAATGATAGCAAAGCTTCCAGCCTCCCTTGTTACATAAAAATGCCAACCCTATCTCATAAAGAAAGTCTGCCATTTCCTATACTTCCGGCCTTGCTATGGGAATTTAATCGCGTTGACTTCAGAGAAAAAGCAGAAGCGTAACCGCCTGATTGCGCTGAGCTTCGCCAGCGTCTTTCTGTTACTCGTTTACGGTCCACTCGCACAGTGGTTCGTCGCCGCTGATCGCCTGCTGTATGACAACCTGGCGTCACACCTGCCGAAACAGCCGCTCGGCAACGCACTAATCGTGAGCATCGATCCCGCCAGGACTGATGCCGCTTCCCTGGTCGATGTCTATGGCGGTGTCGTCGGCGCGCTGCAAAGTGCCGATGTAAGACGCATCATCATGACCGAGCCGCCGCCACTGGCCGCGGATAGCAGCCTGCCCGGCTGGTCAGTCGCGATGAGTTCGAAATCCCGCGTTTACGCTCCTACCCGTCACCGGTTTGCTGACATTGCCTCCCGCGATGGCTTCGTCGAGTTCACCGCGGACAGTGACGGCGTGTTGCGACGCGCAGCGCTTTGGCAATTGAACGACGGCGTCATGTCACCGTCTTTGCCTCTGGCGATCGCCTTTGACAACGATTTGATGTCTGTTAGTAGCCAGATATCGAGCGCAGAAGATGCAATATTCACATCCTCGTATGCAGAACTGCCAAGGCTAGCCGCAGCGGACTTGATTAACGGCAACTTCGATCCAGAGGTGTTGCAGGACGCTACAGTTTTTGTCGACCTGTCCCCTGCACTGGTTGCAGCGGATTCATTGTTGCCATCCGGACAATTCGCGACCATTTCGGAAATTACTGCGAGCCTGCTGGCTGATGTCGAACAGGATCGCACCATTACCACACCTGTGTGGGTCGGCGCCTTGCAGTGGCTCGCACCTGCACTGCTGGCAATCGTTGCAGTCTTGTTTATGCCCGATCGCGCCCGCAAAGACATTGCTGTATTGACCAGCGTGGCGGTAATTACGCTATTGCTGGTCGAAACACTTTTGCTGTACATCCTTTACGTTCGACTGGATCTCGGGCGGCCTATCGTCGTTTTCTTGGGCATATCTGTACTGAGTATCTGGCTCGTGGGAAATCCGAAGAAAGAAATTCGAGATGCTTTCAAAAAAGGATCCGACTTCCTCGCGGCAGGCCGACTGGAACCAGCTTTCGCCGAATTCCGACGCTGCCCGCCATCCGAATCAGTCGCGACCACAATGTACAAGTTGTCGCTGGCGTTCGAACAACAAGCGAAACCGGAACGTGCGGAAGCCGTGCTGGAATGGATGAAGCGTACGCACGGCACGCCGGACTCGGTAGCACAAAAGCAGAAACTCAATGGCGTACCACAACGACTTGGCCGTTATGTTATCGAAAAGCGTATCGGCCGAGGTGCAATGGGTGCGGTCTACCTGGCGCGAGACCCCCGCATTAATCGTCCGGTCGCGTTGAAGGCCATTCCGATCGAGAAGGAGTTCGAGGATGAAGAACTCAAGGAAGCACGGCTCCGATTCTATCGGGAAGCTGAGTCGGCTGGTCGCCTTGCACACCCGAATATCATAACCGTATTCGATGCCGGCGAGGACCAGGGCCTGGCCTACATCGCCATGGAATACGTGCCGGGAATTCCGCTGAAGCAATTTACCGATCCGAAAAAACTGCTGGCGCCGAAACGGGCCCTGGAGCTTTGCGCGCTGACAGCCGAGGCGCTCGACTACGCGCATAATCAAGGGGTCATTCATCGCGATATCAAGCCTGCGAACCTGATCTACAACCCCAAAGAAGGTTCCCTGAAAATCACCGACTTTGGTGTTGCCCGCATGACCGATAACAACAACACGAAAACAGGTATCGTGCTTGGCACACCTATGTACATGTCGCCCGAACAGCTGGGCGCGGAAGAGCTAAATGGCCACTCGGACTTGTTTTCGCTTGGTGTTACTCTATACGAGTTACTGGCCGGGGAAGTGCCGTTCAAGGCGACAAATATTGCAGTTTTGATGACAAAAATAACGAGCGAGGATCCCGCGCCAATTTCGCAACGACGTGCTGGCATACCACCCAGCATCGATGCAGTATTGGCAAAAGCACTGGCCAAGCGGCCACAGGATCGGTTTTCGTGCGGTGCCGAAATGGCGATAGCACTTAGAAACTGCGCCCGATATTCGTAGAGCGACGAGAGAAGATTAGTGCGATGCCAAAGACCCTGCGCGGAAAAATAGAATTTGCTCAACTGTCGGACACCGGCAGGGTCCGCGAGCATAACGAAGATGCGATCGGCTCTGATCCCGAACTTGGCCTAATGGTCCTCGCAGACGGCATGGGCGGCTACAATGCAGGCGAGGTGGCCAGTGGCATCGCCGTGCAGATTGTCTCGGAACTCGCCGCCGAAGGCGCCAAACGAGAAAACCGTGATGAGATCGACCCGCACAGCGGCCTGATGCGACAGTCGATTGTCCTTCGCGATGCTGTGTATCGTGCCAATAAGATTATCTTTCAAACCGCCCAAAGCCAGACGCATTGCGAAGGCATGGGAACGACGATCGTCGCAGCCATGTTTTACGACAACAAGGTCTCGATCGCACATGTCGGCGATTCGCGCGCCTATCGCCTGCGCGGCGGAAAATTCGAACAGGTAACCCTCGACCATTCATTGTTGCAGGAGCTGGTCGACCGGGGATTCTACTCGGCTGAAGAAGCGCAGCGGTCAACCAACCGTAACTACGTGACCCGGGCCCTGGGTGTGGAGCCTACGGTCGAGGTTGAGGTTCACGAGTATGAGGTCCTGCCCGGGGACGTCTATTTGCTGTGCTCGGATGGGCTGCCGGACATGGTCGAAGATGAGGATATTCACTTAACTATATCCACTTTTAATGCTAGTCTTGATGTCGTTGGTAAGCAATTGATTGAATTGGCAAATGACCACGGCGGGCGCGACAACGTGTCGGTCATGCTGGCGCAGGTCATCCAGCCTTTCGCGGCCAGGAAGGGCCTGTTGGTCAAGCTTGCCAACTTGTTCCGCTCATAAGGGTGCAGGGTTGGTCGGGAAAGTGCGGGATGTCAAGAGCGAATTGGCTGTGTAGCCAGGCTTCCCTCGTGTCTGACAACCTCTGCTTGTTAAATTCGATATACAGAGAACTGCAGCATGGCACGGTTAATACTTAGTCTGGACAACCAAGTTCTGGCTGAATACAACATGACGAAAGAACGTTATACGGTCGGGCGCCTGCCAGACAACGACGTTCGTATAGATAATCCGGCTGTCAGTGGCCATCATTCTCTGATAATCAATATTCTCAACGACTCGTTTCTTGAGGATCTGAACAGTACGAACGGCACCTACGTTAACGGCAAGCTCATCAAGAAACATGCGTTGCAACATGGTGACGTGATCACCATAGGGCATCACCAGCTGCGCTTCGCGGACCAGCAGGTAAACGCTCCCGAACAGGACGAGTTTGAAAAGACCATGGTTATCCCGACCGGCCAGCAAAGTGCTGCGCAACTGGCGCGCGCGGAAGCAGCCGCGGATCGTGCTGCGGCCGCAGCCAAACAGGCCCGCCAGCCGCAACGCGAACCAGACGCCGGTGTGCGGCTGGATCCTGAGGAGGCTGCTGCTCTGGACGAGAGACCAGTGAAGAAACCAGCTGTTGCCGCCAAACCGGAACCGCGCTCGCATACCGAAACAGCGGCGGGTATTGATCCTCGAAATGCTCCAAGCGCCCTGCCACTGGCAAAACTACAAGTGCTTAGCGGAGCATTCGCCGGACGAGAATTGGAGCTTACCAAGGCGCTAACCACATTGGGGCGACCCGGCGTTCAGGTCGCAGCCATAACCAGGCGAGCCGAAGGCTACTACATCGTACACGTCGAATCCGGCAAGGAAGGCGATTACCCGCTGGTTAACGGCCAGCCTATTGGTGCCCAGGCGCGGCGCTTGAACGACAATGATGTCGTGCAACTGGCCGGTGTCAAAATGGGTTTCTTTAAGTCCTAGTCGACGATTTCTGACGCCTCGCGGTTCATGACACCGCAAATCAGTTCGTAGGGAATTGCGCCTGCCCATGGCGCAACTTCTTCAACCGGCAACCTCGGTCCCCACAGTGTCGCGACATCGCCTACCTGATCGTTCGCACCCGGACCAAGGTCTACTGCAATCATGTCCATGGAAACATGCCCAATTAACGCGACGCGGCGATCATTAATCAGCACCGGCGTACCATTGCGAAATTGCCGTGTATAGCCATCCCCGTATCCCGCAGAAATGATACCCAATACACTGTCCTGCGGCGCCACGTAGCGGCCCTTGTACCCGACCCTGCTACCCTTGCGAAGCCTCTTGACCGCAATCAGGCGCGCTTCGAACTGCATCACAGGCTTGAGTCCGAGCTGCGCTCCAGTCGTGCCCACGAATGGCGACACGCCGTATAAGGCAATTCCGGTTCGCACCCAGTTCTTGCCAGCCAACCCTGGCCAGCCCAGCGCGGCTGGAGAGTTTGCAACGCTGATCGCTCCATCAAATCCGGCAGCGATTGCACGAAAACGGTCCAGCTGCGCCTCGGTTACAGGGTCGGCTGGTTCATCAGCACTTGCCAAGTGGCTCATCAAACGCAATTCGGCAACCGCCGGACAACTTTTCAGGCGTGCCATGAGCGTGTCGAACTCACCCGGATCAAAACCCAACCGGTTCATACCGGTATCAATTTTGATCCAGATAACTGTCTTTCCGGATCTGCATGATTCCAACAGACCTATTTGCTCATGACAGTGCGCAACGATCTCAAATCCATTATCTATAGCCGTGACCAACTCGTCGTCCGTCAGCACACCGGCCAACAACACGATCGGCTTGCTGACTCCGCCTTCGCGAAGTAGCAATGCTTCCGGCAGTCGCGCTACCGCAAACGCATCGACATCAGGAAGACTTTGTGCGACAGCGAGCAATCCATGGCCATAGGCATTTGCCTTGACTACTGCCATGATCCTGGCACCAGGACAGGCACTGCGAACGACACCTAGGTTATGTTTGAGAGCTCCGAGCCGAATAAGTGCTCGTGCACCAAAACTCACGGATACGCCTCGTCCGCGTAACTGTTCGGCGCCCAATTTTCGAACTTGGTATAGCGGCCCACGAAGGTCAACGGGAAATCCCCAATCGGGCCGTTGCGCTGTTTCGCGATCGCAATATCGGCAATGCCTTTGCGTGGCGTATCCTGGTTATAGACTTCTTCGCGATATATGAACGCTATCAGGTCAGCATCCTGCTCAATCGCGCCGGATTCGCGCAAATCCGACATCACTGGTCGCTTATCAGTGCGTTGCTCGACGCTTCGATTCAACTGGGACAGGGCAATAACCGGTACCGACAATTCTTTAGCCAGCGCCTTCAACGAACGCGATATCTCGGATATCTCTGTGGCGCGGTTTTCCTTGCTGCCAGGCACTGTCATCAGCTGCAAATAGTCGATGACAATAAGCCCCAGGCCGTGCTCGCGCTGCAGGCGCCGCGCACGCGCGCGAATTTCAGTCGGTGACAGTGCCGCCGAATCGTCGATAAATATCGGCGCATCGGACATCAGCTGCACCGCGGTATTTATCCTCGACCAGTCTTCGTCCGGAAAACGGCCGGTCCGCAAATGTGACTGATCGACGCGACCAAGCGATGAAATCATGCGGAACGCGAGCTGCTGCGAGGGCATTTCCATCGAGTAGATGGCCGTTGGAACTTTCGATCCAATCGCTGCATTCTCGGCAATGTTGATCGCCAGTGTTGTTTTGCCCATCGAAGGCCGGCCAGCGATTATGATCAGATCGCCGGGCTGTAGACCTGCGGTTAATTTGTCAAATTCCGTAAATCCGGTGGAGATACCCGTGATATCGCCATCAGACTGATGCAGAAGATCAATGCGATCAACAGCGTCGGGAAGGATTTCCTTTAGCGCTTTGAAGCCCGACTTGCCACGTGCGCCGGACTCGGCGATTTCAAACACCAGGCGTTCGGCCGCATCGACGATTTCTGCCGCGCTGCGCCCATCCGTGGCAAAGGCAGCACCGCTGATTTCATTACCGGCGGAAATCAGGGAACGCAACATCGAGCGCTCCCGCAGAATTCTCGCATAGGAACGAGCATTGGCCGCGCCCGGCGTTTCATTTGCCAGGGTGGCAAGGTACTCGAGGCCACCTGCAGCTTCCAGTTCACCGCGATTGTCGAGATGCTCTGAAACCGTTACAACGTCACTCGGATTTGCGCCCTCAGCGAGCCTCGCGATCGCTGCGAAAATTAGACGATGATCCTTGCGATAAAAGTCGTTCGCCGTAACGACATCGGCAACTTTGTCCCAGGACTTGTGATCAAGCATCAATCCGCCAAGCAGTGACTGCTCGGCTTCGATGGAGTTAGGCGGCACCTTGAGGCGCTGCTCGGCGCCTCCGGAGGTTACCCCATCATCCAACGCACGTACCATTCAGGATTGCTCCGACCGAAAAATTCCCCGGTCACATTTATATCACGTTCCCGACACTAATCGGCGGCGACGACTCGCACCCTGATGGTTGCATTAACATCCGTGTGCAAATGCACGCCGACTTCGTATTCGCCCAGATCGTGGATTGGCCCGTGCGCCATACGAATTTCACCACGCTCGACCACAATTTGTATGGCCTCGAGCGCCTCAACGATATCGACCGGGCCGACGGAACCAAATAATTTGTCCTCGCTGCCGGCATTAGCCGTGATGACGACTTCGAGGCCGTCAATGGTCGCGGCGCGCGACCTGGCCGCCTTAAGCTCTTCGCCAGCAGCTTTCTCAAGCTCCGCCCGGCGAGCCTCGATGTCACGTATGTTTTTTGGCGTCGCCAACGCGGCCTTGCCCTGTGGAATCAAGAAGTTACGCCCGAAACCGGGCTTCACTTTGACAAGATCACCGATATTGCCGAGGTTCTCGACTTTGTCCAAGAGGATGACGTTCATATCTAATCCTTAACTTTAGTGTTGTTTCGTTACGCGGCGCCGATAGCGGAACCACGCATCCGTGTAGCCTAATACTGCCAACGCTGGAAACAGGTACTGGAACAATACCAGTGTCAGCACGTACGCGGCGATCACTACCGCGACGGGCACGAAACCGCTGGCATGCAGCCAGTGAACCAGCGCCGCTCCCTGCAACCAGAACACCGCAAATAACAATACCGCGATGCTTTGAATCCAAACCACGTTAAAAGCGAAACCTGCAATGGACGAGACTGCCAGCAGCAACGCAATAACGTAGCCAAAATTTAACTCGCAAAAGCGACCAAAGTCGGCGCTCTTTCCTGGCAGCTGCTGATACAGCCAGTAACCGAGCAAAATCACACATGCGAGACCAAACCAAAAACCGATCGCAAAAAGCGTTGTCATCACCCCCGCGAACTGCATGTCATTCATTGCAAGCGCTGCTTGCCAATCTGTCAGGCGCAGGCTTTGCAGGACTGAGTTTGCCGCTATCACGTCCTGCCAAAATTCAACAGGATTATCATGCAATGCGAAAAACGCACCGGTGCCTATGAGGGCGACTATTACAGACGCCTGCAAGGCCAACGTCAGCGACCGCGTAATCCGCAGGATTCTCGCCAACACCAGTACCGGCAACCAAAACGTCACTATGCCAATCAGTGCCACGACCGGGGATCCCCCGGACACAAGGCCGACAATCAAGAGCGCCAAACCGGCCAGCGCTACCGTAAGCAATACTTCGCGCAAGTCTTGCTGCACAACCAGCAAGACCAGGATCGCTCCGCTGACTGTAGCCAGCCCGGGCATCAGCATGGTCATTGCCAGCGCAAGACCTGCGTTGAGTGGCCGGGCAAGCAGCCATGCTGCTACCGACGGCATTAACTGTACCTTGGCGGTCTAGTGCCGATCGGTGTACGGCAACAGCGCCAAGAACCGTGCGCGCTTTACAGCAGATTGCAGCTGCCGCTGATAATTTGCCTTGGTACCCGTGATTCGACTCGGCACAATCTTGCCAGTCTCGGTAATGTAAGCCTTGAGCAAGTTGAGATCTTTGTAATCGATCTCCTGAATGTCTTCGGCCGTAAATCGGCAGTACTTACGCCGGCGTGAATATCGACTCATGATTTCGCTCCTCAGGCGCTCTTTTCAACGGCAAAATCTGCCGCATCGTCGTCCGACTCGTCTCGGTCAGCATCATCTACCGCATCGTCCGAATAGTCCTCGTCCTCGTCATCGCTCCGCAGCATGGCTTCAGCGGCCGCTTTTGCATCGCGACGATCCTGCGCATCGCGCTCTTTCGCCTTTTCTTCCGCCACTGCAACAGCCATAGGCGACGCCGCTGTTTCCGCTTGGTCGCGCACGATGATAAGGTTTCGAAGCACAGCGTCGTTGAACTTGAAAGCGGCTTTGATTTCGTCCAGCGTTTCACGACCGCACTCAATGTTCATCAGCACATAGTGTGCTTTGTGAACCTTGTTAATGGGATGTGCCAGCTGCCGGCGGCCCCAGTCTTCAGTGCGGTGCACCGCGCCGCCGGATCCGGTGACCATGCCCTGGTACTTCTCGACCATGGCCGGCACCTGTTCGCTCTGGTCAGGATGGACCAGAAACACGATTTCGTAGTGTCTCATTGTGTTCCCTTATGGTTGAAATCCGGCCGGGTGCGTATGCAAGGCACCCTGTCGGAAGACAGCCACCCGGCTTCCCGGTGTGGCAAGAGTTTACGGCCCGAAGGCCGCCCCGGCTGTATGACGGGGACGCGAATCCTACCCGTTGCCACCCGGCCGCGCAAGCCGCGCACGCCGCTGCCGGACGATCTCATACAGGCAAATTCCAGCCGCCACGGACACGTTCAGGCTGGAAACAGCGCCCGCCATAGGCAGGCTGACCAGCGTGTCACAACGCGCCATAACGCCCTTCCCGAGCCCGCTTTCCTCCTGGCCCATTACCAATACCAATGGTCGGCCCAATTCCGCATCGTAAAGTGACTGCGGAGCCTTATCGGAGGTGCCGACGACGCCGACACCGTAATCCGCCAGCCAACCCAGCACCCGCCCCAGATTCGCTACCTGGGCAAATGTGATCTGTTCCGCGGCACCGGCTGCAACCTTGCTTACCGTCGGCCCCAGTGTTGCCGCCCCGTGCCGCGGCACGATCACTGCGTCAACTCCCGCCGCATTGGCCGTTCGCAGGCAGGCACCGAGGTTGTGCGGATCCTGGACGCCGTCGAGCATCAACAGCAATAACTGTCCGTCCTCGGCGCCGAGCCGCTCTTCGACCAGGGTTCGCAGGCCTGCCTCATCCAGCAAGGAATTGCGGCGTACCTCGGCAACAATGCCCTGGTGACGTGCCTCACCGCTGATCTGCTGCAGGCGGGCCCGGTTCGCCGGCTGAATCTCGATACCGCGGCTGTTGGCCTCGCTGATGAGCGCTTCGACGCGTGGATTGACTGATTGATACTCAGCGAAAATACGCTGCACGTCCGATGATTTGTTAGACAAGAGCTGTTCGACTGCGCGCAAACCAGTGACGTATTTCGCCTTGCTCATCGCGACCTCCCGCCTCCTGGATCAATCACCGGCCGGAAATCAATGCGCCGCGTGTCAAGATCGACACGGTGCACGCGTACACGCATCGACTCACCCAGGCAATAGGCCTTGCGCGTACGTTCGCCGATCAACCGTTGTGAACCCGACTCGTAATGGTAGTAGTCATTCGCCAGACTGGTTACGTGAACCAGGCCGTCGATTTGCATTGCCGTAATCTGCACAAAAAGGCCGAAATTCGTCACACCCGTAATTACTCCGGAGAATTCCTCACCAACGTGATTTTCCATGTACTCGCATTTCAACCAGGCTTCAACATCGCGCGTTGCTTCCTCGGCGCGTCGTTCATGCGCCGAGGTAATTACTCCAAGGCGCTCCATATCTTCGGCACCATATGCATAACGCCCTGGCTTGCCGCCGCGGACGATGTGGCGTATTGCCCGGTGTACCAGCAAATCCGGATAACGCCGTATCGGCGACGTAAAATGTGCGTAAGCATCCAGCGCGAGGCCGAAGTGTCCAATGTTCTGCGGCGTATACTCAGCATGTGTCAGAGAGCGCAACATCGCCATGGAAATTGCCGCGCTATCGGGTCGGCCCCGGACCTGTACCAGCAGATCATTGAACTGGCGCGGCGCGATATGTTTCGGGTGCGGTACTTTCAGTCCCAGCGAGACCAGGTATAGTCGCAGCTCGTCAAAACGATCCGCGTCCGGTTTCGGATGCACGCGGTACAGGCCGGGGATTTTGTGCTTGCTTAGAAACTTTGCCGCCTGCACATTGGCGGCAATCATGCATTCCTCGATCAGCCGATGCGCATCGTTGCGAGCTTCAACCCTGATCCCGACAATGGAACCGTCCTCACCGAGCTCGAATTTGGTTTGTGGCAAATCGAGTTCAATCGCGCCGCGGCCCTGCCTCGTGACCGCAAGCACCTTGTATAACGCATGCAATTCTCGTATCACCGTGTGCAAGCCCCGCGGCACGGACGAGTCCGACCTGCCTTCGAGAAAATCGCCGACCTGCGTGTAGGTCAGTCGCGCTGAGGAGCACATGACGGCTTCCGAAAATCTTGCGCGCGTCACTTTACCGTCCGGGCTGACGCGCATCTCGCACACCATGCAAAGCCGGTCTACTTTCGGATTCAGGGAACAGAGGCCATTTGACAAGACTTCGGGCAGCATTGGCACGACACGGTCCGGGAAATACACGGATGTGCCGCGAAGGATCGCTTGCTTGTCCAGGGCCGATCCAACCGGCACATAGTGTGCAACGTCCGCGATCGCTACCAGCAGCCGCCAACCATCACCGCTACGCTCGCAATATACCGCGTCATCAAAATCCCGAGCATCCTCACCATCGATCGTCAACAAGTTCGTGCTACGCAGGTCAAGCCGGCCTTTCTTGGCCGCCGCCGGCACATCCGCACCGAAACTCTTAATCTCTTCACGTACCGCCGTGGGCCACTCCGTCGGAATGGCGTGCGACTGAATCGCAATATCAGTTGCGATGCCTTTTTGGCCAGGATCACCGATGATTCGAATGATGCGCCCGGTGGCCTGTTCCACGCGTGTCGGATAATCGAGTATCTCGGCCACGACGATCTGGCCTGGTCGAGCTCTGTTTGCCTCACCGGGCGCGATCAGGATGCGGTGCGCGATCCTGGCGTTGTCCGGAATCACCAGACCGATGCCGCGCTCACGAATGAACTTACCAGCGATTTCGCGTATGCCGCGATTCAGAACCTCGACGAGCTTTCCCTCAGGCTTGCCGCGCCGGTCTTCGCCGACGATCCTGATCGCAACACGATCGCCATCGAATACCGATTGCATTTCACGGGCCGACAGATAGACATCCTCGCCGCCATCGTCGCGAATCACGAATCCGAAGCCGTCACGATGTCCGCTTGCCACACCCGCCAGCAGATCCAGCTTGGCTGTAAGGCAAAACTCGCCGCCGCGATTCTCGATTACCTGTCCTGCCCGCACCATCGTGTAAAGGCGCTCGACGAGCCGGTCGCGCATACGCTGACCCTTGAGGCCGAGCTCGGCCAGGATCTGGTCGGGCTTGACCGGCCTCCCGGCGGTCTCCAGGTACGCGAGCAGCGCGCTTCGATCTGGAATCGGATGCCGGTAGTTTCTTGTCCGGGTCCTGCTGCCGGCGCCGGGCCTGGATTTCTTTTTGCTTGCTCTTGGAGCCAAAAGTCGTAGCCTTTACGGGTTGTTGTAATTGACGGCCCCACCCGGTTTGAGTAGAGTCCGCAGCCTTGCGGGTGCCCGGATTGTACGCGGTTCTGGCCCGCACGACGTAATTTGCCCAGATGGCGGAATTGGTAGACGCGCCAGCTTCAGGTGCTGGTTATCGAAAGATAGTGGAGGTTCAAGTCCTCTTCTGGGCACCATTTATACCCTGGCGGCAATACCAGCAGCTTACGGCAGAGTGATTACCGGATGCTGTGCTCTGGCCGATATAGGCCGTCCAGACCGTGCGGCACACGCCAGCGCGGCGCCGTGCCCTCCTCCGGGGCCGGGACTGCGAACTTCAAATATCCAAAGTAAGTGAGGATGTAACGCAAGCTGGGACTGGGCAGCTTGTCCCGCGCATGCATGAAGCGCGTGTTGTCGAGCATGACAACATCATTCTGTTGCCACGGAACCGGCTGTTGTAGCCGTTGCCCAATCTGGTCCAGCTCTGCTACCAATTCGTCGGGGATTTCCGTGCCGTCTTCAAACAGCGGGAATCGCCGGTTGCGCAAGTATTTGCGCGCGAACAACAGAAAGTTTGAAAAGACCAGCTCATCAGAAAACATCGCCTTTTGCAGCGCAGGTCGCAGGAAGGACTGATAGGGCTTTTGCTCGACGATCTCGAACGAATACGGACAGTCTTCAGGGGGGGTCCGCAAGCGTTCGACCGTCGGCTGATCGGAGCGCAACCAGAATTTGCTGGCGTCCAATTGGGCCGGTTGCGTATACAGAAGTTGCCGACCCTGCAATGCCGCTCGCAAGCCGCGCGACATTTGCCGGACCATCTCGATGCCGTCGCAAAGGTAGGTTTCGCCATCCCGCTCGGCGGGTGTCAGGCAGGCGAACCAGCACACGTCCGGGCGCCACGGAACACGAGCCAGCTCGGCGTGCAGGGGAAACGCCTCGTCGCCCAGGTTGACGGTCTGGATATTGCTCTTGTCGTCAACAGTCTCACGGCCCGGACTGTCATTGAATGCCGCGTGCGTGCAATACGTCCTGGTCAGCTCGGCAAAAATCCGCAAATCCAGATCGAAGCCCCTGAACAACAACGCGCCGTGAGTCCTGTACAATTGCTCAACCCACTGTGGGTCGATATCGGTCAGGCCTTCGCGCTCAGACCCCGGCGTAATGGTCACGTAGTTCCGCTCACTGCCTGTATCCGCTATTTTTGCCACGTCAAACCTTGGGTTGCTGAAGATGTTGCCGGAGCTGTTGCACGAATAATTATGCAGCCGGATCATTTTTTGTCAATATATCAATAACTTATTCACCGGTCGCCTGGCGAGAAACATGCCGACAGAAAATCGAAATCCAAATCTTGATCGCGCCGGCCTGTTGACCAGCCCGGATTATTTTTTCTGGGGATACAAGGGATCGATCGCCTATTTCGTCAATATGAATCGAGGCCTGTACTACAAGTCTATTTTTTGCGATGGACGAATCTATCCGCGCAATAACGAAGTCATCACGATGCCGCTGGCTCAGCTGCTGGACCGGTTCGAGGAAGAGAATTTCCCGGCACCGAAACTGAACTACATATTTCACATGGCACACGGTGGCTCGACGCTGTTGTCGCGGGCACTCGACCTGCCTGGCGTTAACATCGTCTATCGAGAACCAGCGGCACTGCGGCAACTAGGCGTGGCCGCCGCTGAAGAGCAATTTGGCGACCAGCCAACAGACATCTGGCAACGGGTCCTCCGGTTGTCCACCGTACTGCTCGCCAAAACCTACCAGCAAAACGAGCGCGTCGTCATCAAGGCAAACGTACCGGTGAATTTCATTATTCCGCAACTCATGGCAGTCAATGCCCACACACGTGGACTGATTCTGTTCGAGAGGCTGGACGATTACCTGCTGTCCGTCCTGAAGTCGCAGGGTCATCGCGACTGGTTGCAGAACGTAGTCGACGAGCTCCGCAACAGCATCGACGCGCTGCTCGGTTTGCCTGCGGGCGCAAAGAACAAGCTGTCCGATGCCGAGGCAGCTGCTGCACTCTGGATGACGCAAGTCCACCTGTTTGCGAAAGCTCTGCAGAAATATCCAAACCTGCGCAGTCTCGACAGCGAGCACTTCTATAGCAAGCCGAAACTGGTTTTGAGCAAGGCCTGCGAATTTTTTCGCTTTCGCGTAAAAGAGCAGAAACTGGACGCAATTGTGGCCGGTGACCTGTTCCAGCGCTATTCGAAAAACCCGGAACAGGAGTTCAGCAATACATTGCGCCTGCAGAAGAAAGATCAGCTGCGCACGGAAATCGGCGCCGAATTGCGTGCAGCGAATGATTGGGTGCAACACCACGTCGATTGTTGCCCGGTTCCAAAATGCTTGACACGACCGCTCACGGCACAACTGACTAAACTACTGGCATAGAATCTTGCGCCCGCAATCCATCTGCTCCGCACTTGTGTCGCTGCGCTTGGCGCTCGCAAAGAGGATGCTCGATTGACAATTGGACTTGCAAGAATTCTGCTGGGAGCGACTCTCGTTGTCGGTTCCATCGGCGCGCTGGCGCAGACCAATCGCATCGATATCGTGCGCCACGATGCACCTGAACTGGCGCATTTCGGTGACTATGCGATCGGCGTGCGCACACTCGAGCTGGTCGACCCGCACCGGGCCGACATCCTGCGCTCCACCGAGATGGGCCAGACGATTTATTACGATCGCAGCCTGATCGTTGAGGTCTGGTACCCGGCGACGCTCGCCGATGGCCAGCAACCGGGCGAAGTGTATTCCTCCACGACGCGAAATCCGGCTATCACGGCAAGCCTGCAGGGCCGGGCGGTCCGCGATGCAATCGCGGCGAACCGCGACAAGTCAGTGCCGCTGGTGATCATTTCGCACGGCTATCCGGGCAACCGTTACCTCATGAGCCACATGGGCGAGAACCTCGCCAGCAAGGGCTACGTGGTCGCGTCCATCGATCACCGCGACAGCACTTACGAAGACCAACAGTCGTTCTGGAGCACACTCTACAACCGACCGCTCGACCAGCTGTTTGTGCTGGAGCAAATGGCCGCGATGTCGGCCGACACCGATAGCTTCCTGTACGGCGTCGTCGATGCCGGGCGCACCGGCGTGGTCGGCTACTCGATGGGCGGCTACGGTCTCATTGTGAACCTCGGCGGAGGTTACAGTGACGCCGTCGTAAAATCGGAGGGTGCTCCACCCGGCAGGCTGGCGGCCCGCTTTGCTGCAACGAATCCGGATTTCAAAACGCACCGCGACCCGCGCATCAAGGCCGGATTTGCAGTTGCACCCTGGGGTATGGCTCGCGGCGTATGGGATTTCTCTGCCCTGCACAACATCACGACACCTGTGTTTTTCCTCTCCGGCAGTCTGGACACTACGGCGGGCTATGAGGACGGCACCCGCGCGATATTTGAAAACGCGATCAGCAGCGATCGTTACCTGCTTACCTATATCAACGCCGGCCATAACGCCATTGCGCCGATTCCCCTGCCGTTTGAGATCCAGATGAGCAAGGACACAACCGGCGCGTCACATTACACCGACCCGGTGTGGGACTCGGTACGATCCGCCAACATCATGAATCATTTTGCGACCGCATTTTTCGACGTTTACCTGAAAGGCAATGCGGACCGAATCACCTATCTCGAACTGGTGCCGCACGCACAGGATGGTGTTTACGATATCGTCGATGCGCAGCCCACGCAGGAGCACAGCTACTGGAAAGGCTTCGCCGAAGGCACGGCGCATGGACTGATTCTTGAACATCTGCCGGTGGCGAAGTAGGCCACGTGGGTCGCTGGAAACCACCCGCCCCGGACGCCTCGCCATACATTACACCGGCGGGCTTCGAGGCACTGCAGGCAGAACTGAACGAGCTCTGGCCCCGCCGGCGCGACGTGGTCACAGCGCTGTCGGCCGCTAGATCGGA
>Ga0224500_10000141_pt1 | contig 54706 bp, 53 predicted proteins | sample SF_Oct11_sed_USG_FD_168126 | JGI IMG/M metagenome (GOLD analysis project Ga0224500, IMG submission 168126) | Sediment microbial communities from San Francisco Bay, California, United States - SF_Oct11_sed_USGS_4_1 | ecosystem: Environmental > Aquatic > Marine > Sediment | place: USA: California...
GATTCGAAGCCGTATCAACGAGATCGACGAGCGCCTGCAGGTGCTGATCAACGAGCGTGCAAAGTTCGCGCAGCAGGTCGGTGTGGCCAAGGGCGAGCTGGCGCAAGCGGTCGACTATTACCGCCCAGAACGCGAGGCGGAGGTCCTCAGGGCAGTCAAGGACCGCAACCAGGGCCCACTCCGCGATGAGGAGATGTTGCGCCTGTTTCGTGAAATCATGTCTGCCTGCCTGGCGCAACAGGAACCGCTGAAAGTCGGTTTTCTTGGGCCGGAGGGCACATTTACGCAAACGGCTGTTTACAAACACTTCGGACACTCGGTGCGGGCACTGCCGTTCCATAGTATCGATGAAGTGTTTCAGGAAGTTGAAAGCGGCGCAGCCGATTTCGGCGTCGTGCCGATCGAAAATTCGACCGAGGGGTCTGTCAATAACACTCTTGACATGTTCCTGACTTCGCCATTGAAGATTGCGGGCGAGGTTGAGCTGCGCATTGAGCAGCACCTGCTCGGCCAGATGCAGGGACTGGAAAATATTCAACGTATTTGTGCGCACGAGCAATCGCTTGCACAGTGTCGCGGCTGGCTGCGTGAATATTTGCCACAGGTCGAATTGATTGGCATGTCCAGCAATGCGGCAGGCGCGCGGCGGGCTCGGGACGAAGTTGGCACCGCCGCCATCGGTCCAGACGTCGCAGCTGACGTTTACAACCTGAAGATTCTTGTCAGCAGCATCCAGGATCGACGCGACAACTCGACACGATTTCTGGTTGTCGGCAGAAGCCTGCTGGCGCCAAGCGGCGCAGACAAGACCACGTTGCTGGTATCGACAAGTGATACCGGAGGTGGTGCCGGCGTGCTGCACACCTTGCTGCAGCCCTTGGCGGAGCACGGCGTGAACATGACCTTCATCGAGTCACGGCCCTCGCGCCGACAGAATTGGGACTATGTTTTCTTCATTGACGTCGAGGGTCATGCCAGCGAATCACCGGTTGCAGACGCACTGGCGGGCCTGGAAAAGGTGAGTTCCCTTTTCCGCGTGCTGGGCGCCTATCCGAAAGCGGTGAACTGACATCCTCGGTCTAATGCATTAATGCGATTCGAAGTCCAACCGTCAAGAATTACCGATGCGAAACTAACGGTGCCGGGTGACAAGTCAGTGTCACATCGCGCATTGATGCTCGGTGGTATTGCCGAAGGCCGCACCAGCGTCAGTGGTTTTCTAGCAGGGGAAGATTGCCTGGCAACGCTCGAAGCGATGTCCCGGATGGGAATTACGATTGCACGCCCGGCGGCGACCGAGCTGATTGTTCATGGCGCCGGGCTGCAAGGCCTGGTCGCGCCGACAGAAGAGCTGGATCTTGGAAACTCCGGTACTGCGATGCGCCTGATGGCCGGCTTGCTAAGCGGCCAGAATTTTACAACCGTTCTGACCGGCGACGCCTCGTTGAGCTTGCGACCAATGCAAAGAGTAATTGGTCCGCTCGAACGTATGGGTGCCACAATCGAGAGCAATGCGGGACGCCCGCCGTTGATTGTGCATGGTAACCCGGTGTTGCGCGGAATCGACTACACCTTGCCGGTCGCGAGCGCGCAGGTGAAATCGGCGGTGCTGTTGGCCGGCTTGTATGCCGATGGCGTTACAACGGTGAAGGAGCCCGCTGTGACGCGCGATCATACCGAACGAATGCTGGTAACGATGGGTGCGGAAGTGGACCGCGTGAGCAACCGAATTTCGCTTCGCGGTCACCAGACGTTGCGCGGCAGCGATATCGCGGTGCCGGCGGACCTTTCTTCGGCGAGTTTTGTGATGCTGGCAGCAACACTTGCAGAGCGTGCGGATGTCTTGATTACGGGTGTAGGCATTAATCCTACACGAACCGGTGTAATCGATATCCTGCAGGCGATGGGGGCAAGTATTGGCTTCGAGAATCGGCGTCTGTTTGGCGCCGAGCCGGTTGCGGATATTCGTGTGCGTTCGTCGAGATTGCGGGGTGGTGTGATCGATCCGGCGCTGGTGTCGCTGGCAATCGATGAATTTCCGGTGCTTTTTGTGGCCGCAGCGGCCGCCGTGGGTAAGACCGTATTTTCCGGGCTCGCCGAGCTGCGTGTGAAGGAAAGTGACCGCATATCTGCAATGGCGGCTGGACTACGCGCATTGGGTATCCAGGTCGAAGAGGTCGAGGACGGCGCCACGGTGTATGGCGGCAAATTTATCGGCGGCGTGGCGGAGAGCCACGGAGATCACCGCGTTGCGATGTCTCTGGCGGTTGCCGGTACCGTCGCCACGGATACGGTGGTAATCAATGATGTCGCCACCGTGAATACCTCGTTTCCAGGATTCACCAGCTGCCTCCAACAGCTGGGGGCTGCTATCCGGTGAGCCCAAGTGCCGGAATCCCAGTGCTGGCTATAGACGGGCCGAGCGGTTCTGGCAAAGGTACGGTTGCAAGGCGCGTGGCAGAGCGACTTGGCTGGCATTTGTTGGATAGCGGGGCGCTGTACCGGCTGGTAGCCCTGGACGCATCGAGGAAAGGCGTCGCATTCGACGATACAGCGGCGCTGGCCGAAGTGGCCTCCCGACTTGATGCACACTTTTTGACGGCGAAGGACGGCGCTGAGCGCATTGTCTTGTCTGGCGATGACGTAACGGCGGCGGTCCGTAGTGAAGAAACGGGCCGCGGGGCATCAGCGGTTGCCGCGATACCGGCGGTACGGGAGGCCTTGTTCGACCGACAGCGGGCGTTCCGGCGGGCCCCAGGGCTGGTCGCCGACGGTCGCGACATGGGCACGCAGGTTTTTGCCGATGCGCGGCTCAAGGTGTTTCTGACCGCATCCCCGGAGGAGCGCGCCAGGCGCCGCCATAAGCAGTTGAAAGACAAGGGTATTGATGTTAGTCTCGCCGCCGTTTCACGGGATATAGTGGACCGGGACAGGCGGGATTCCGAACGATCGGTCGCTCCGCTCAGGCCTGCGGACGACGCCAGAATTCTGGATTCATCCGGCAAGCCTATCGACGAGGTTGTTCAGATCGTGCTCGATTGGGTTGCAAGCATCTAGTTTTTTCCGGAAATGAGATTTTTGTGTCGGGTCGAACAGGACGTTCGATTCCTTTTTCATACTCCGTCGACCGAAGGATCGGTGTGACGATAACAGGGTGAGAACGTATCGTTCTCTTGGGTTTTTCACATGTCTGAAAGTTTTGCTGAGTTATTTGAAGAGAGTTTTGCCAGTCAACAAATCAAACCAGGTGCGATCATTACCGGCACCGTTGTGGCAATCAACGACGATGTAGTCATCGTCAGTGCAGGCCTCAAATCAGAGGCCGTTATCCCCATCGAACAATTCAAAGCCGATAGCCGCGACCTGGAGTTGTCGGTAGGTGATGTTATTGAAGTTGCGCTTGACGCAGTCGAAGACGGTTTCGGCGAAACGCGCCTGTCCCGCGAAAAGGCGATCCGTGCCCGCACGTGGACCGATCTTGAGAAAGCCTTCGAGAAAAGCGAAGTTGTTATCGGCGTCATTAACGGCCGCGTCAAAGGCGGATTCACTGTTGAGATCGACAACGTACGTGCGTTCCTTCCCGGATCGTTGGTTGACGTTCGCCCGGTTCGTGATCCTGGTTACCTCGAGGGTAAGACGCTCGAATTCAAAGTCATCAAGCTGGATAAGCAGCGCAATAACGTCGTCGTGTCTCGGCGCGCGGTCGTCGAGCAGGAATTCTCCGAAGAACGCGAGGCGTTGCTGCAGGACTTGCAGGAAGGCAATACCGTCAAGGGCATCGTCAAGAATCTTACCGATTACGGAGCGTTTGTGGATCTGGGCGGCATCGACGGCCTGTTGCACATCACCGATATGGCGTGGAAACGAGTCAAACATCCGTCCGAGGTGGTTGATGTTGGCGCCGAAATTGACGTCAAGATTCTCAAGTTTGACCGAGAGCGCCAGCGCGTATCGCTCGGCATGAAACAACTTGGCGATGATCCGTGGAAGGATCTCGCGCGTCGCTATCCGCCGCAGACGCGGTTGTTCGGCAAAGTTACCAATATTGCGGACTATGGCTGTTTCGTCGAGATCGAGGATGGAGTCGAAGGCCTGGTGCATGTTTCCGAAATGGACTGGACCAACAAGAACGTCAATCCGGCGCGGGTAGTGTCGATCGGCGAGGAAGTTGAGGTCATGGTTATCGAGATCGACGAAGAGCGCCGGCGCATTTCGCTCGGTGTGAAACAATGCAAGTCGAATCCGTGGGCGGAGTTTGCCGCGACCTACAATCGTAACGACAAAGTGTCCGGGCAGATCAAGTCGATCACGGATTTCGGCATTTTCATTGGCCTGGAAGGCGGAATCGACGGACTGGTGCATTTGTCAGACATCTCGTGGGAAGAGGGCGAGGAAGCGGTTCACAACTATAAGAAAGGACAGGAGATCGAAGCGGCGGTGTTGGCGATTGATGCTGAGCGCGAACGCATCTCTCTCGGTATTAAGCAGCTGGAGAAAGATCCGTTTTCGGCCTGGCTGGCAGAACACCCGAAGAATTCGATCGTCAAGGGCATCGTCAAGGAGGTTGATGCGCGTGGTGCGACGATCGACCTCGGCGATGGCATCGAAGGATCGCTGCGTTCCTCTGAAATGGCGCGTGACCGGGTCGAGGATGCCCGGATGCTGGTCAAGGTAGGCGAGGAAATCGAAGCAAAGTTTACCAATGTAGACCGCAAAAACCGGACCATTGCGCTGTCCATCAAGGCGAAGGAAGTGCATGAGGAAGCTGAGGCAATCAGCAGTTACAAGTCGGACGAAAGCGCGGCCCCGGTTGGCACCACGCTGGGCGAGCTATTGAAGGAAAAAATGACGGGCGGCAGCAAATAATACGTAAAAACAGTAGCCCGGACCATCTGGTCTGGGCTATATTGCTAGTATTATCCGTAGGTTACGGGCCAATACGAACAAGCGAAGCGACAGATGACCAAATCGGAACTCATAGAAGTTATCGCACGCAAGCAGAAGCACCTGCCGGCAAAGGATGTGGAATTGGCCGTCAAGCATATGCTTGACCTCATGAGCGACGCGCTCGCAACGGGACGGCGCATAGAAATTCGAGGTTTCGGCAGCTTTTCCTTGCATTTCCGGCCACCGCGTATTGGCCGCAATCCCAAAACCGGTGAGGCAGTGGCGCTGTCTGGCAAATACGTGCCGCATTTCAAGCCTGGCAAGGATTTGCGAGATCGGGTCGATCAAAGCGGCCACTTTCCGATCAAGAATTAACGCCGGCGCGGTTGTCGGCCAAATCGGTTTTACCCGCTAAACTGGTAAAGCAATACACTCGGATTTTGCATATCTGCTGATGCTGCTCACGGAGTGCCGCGCATGTTGAAAAGAATTGGCCTGTTGCTGCTGGTTTTGGGCATCGTGCTGGCTGTTCTCACTTTGACCGCGTTGAATTCCGGGAGTATTGAGCTGGACCTGGCATTTTTCGCCGGCACCTACCCGGTGTCCATTGTGCTGGTGGCGACTTTTATTTTTGGTACGGTATTCGGCATGCTCTGCATGACCGCTTTCGTTTTTCGCCTGATCCATGAACGACGGACATTGCGTCGTGCACTGCGCCTGTCGGAATCCGAGGTCAGTTCCTTGCGAAGTTTGCCGTTGTCCGATGCCGACTGAATCGACATTCCTGCTGGCCGGGCTTTTCCTGTTGCTGGCCGCGGCGGGCTGGGCGATGGGTCGATTTGGCGACCGCGATGAGGAAGACGCTCCGCTGCCGTTGAACGTCGACTATCTGAAAGGGCTCAACTTTCTGCTGAACGAACAGACAGACCAGGCGTTGGAACACTTCCTTGCCATGGTCAGGGTGGACGACAAAACCATAGAAACGCACTTCGCGTTGGGCAGTCTTTTCCGGCGCCGCGGCGAAGTCGATCGAGCGATCCGTATTCATCAAAATATTATCGCGCGGCCGGATCTGGCCAGTGAGCAGAGAGACCAGGCACTGTTTTCGCTGGCGAAGGACTACCTGCACGCCGGCCTTCTCGACCGTGCCGAGAAACTGTTTGTGCGCCTGTCACAAGGCTCTCGCTACCAGGTTCAGGCCCTGGAAAGCTTGTGTCGCATTTACGAGCAGGAAAAGGAATGGCAAAAGGCCATTGAAGCCGGGCAGCAGCTGGAAATCATCGGCGGCCGCTCGATCGCTCTCCAGATCGCCCATTATTACTGCGAACTGGCCGAAGCTGCGATCAGACAAAAAGATTTCAATGCTGCGCGCCATCATGTCAAGAAAGCACAGGCGGGCAGGCCTCGTACCATGCGTGGGGCGTTAACCCGCGCGCATATCGCACGTGAAACCGATGACCACAAGACAGCCATTCGGCTTTATCACCGCATTATGGACGAACACACGTACCTCATTTCAGAGGCTTTGCCAGAAATCGTTGCGGCCCATGAGCGTGACGGTTCCCTGGACAGTCTTGATGCGTCTTTACGCGCGATGGTTGAGAGCGACCCGGACATGCGCACGCTGGTGGCATATACAGCAATTGTTAATGGAATCACCGGCATTCCGGTCATAGACGAATGTGTGCAGCGATACATGCTTGAGGAATCAACATTATCTGAATTCGTCGATCTTAATCGACTCACCAAAGGCGCCAGCGACGGCCAGTCTGAGGCGTTACAGAAGGTCCGCGGTGCCTTGTCCAAGCTGGCCTCGGCGACGCCACGCTATCAATGCCAGGAGTGTGGATTTTCGAGCCAACGGCTGTTGTGGCAGTGCCCGAGTTGCAGGAACTGGGAAACACAGCGGCCTGCATCACGTGTTCAGTTTGATACCGTACTGCAGCATTCAATTACGAAACGCTAATCGCGTGATTTAGGTCAATTTCCAAGGCGGCAATTGCCGCTGACTGCCTCTAGGCTTCTTTCCTGTGCCCGATCCGGGCACAGACCCCGACTATGAAAGGAGCAAATGGTAATGATGAAGACTAAAGCCCGACTCTTGACAGTGCTGGCTGCCTGCTTGCCGCTATGGGCATTCGCCGGCCCCGTTGACATTAATACGGCAGACGCAGCAACGATATCGGCGGAACTCAAGGGCGTTGGCCCGACTAAGGCGCAGGCCATCGTTGAGTATCGTGAGAAACACGGCCCATTCAAATCGCCGGCGGATCTATCGCTGGTGAAAGGCATCGGTGAGCGAACCGTTGAGTTGAACCGCGACAACATCGTGGTGAGCACCCCCAAGAAGTAGGCAATTTCGAGCGCCGTCTGTAGTGTCGCGCCGGTGTCCGTGACAAAGGTCCGGCACCGGCCATTTGGATTGGCTATGATTCAAGCCAGATTCGAAGACGAGGCACGATTTTGCAGAAGAAAGTAAGAACAGCCGTATTCCCTGTCGCGGGTCGTGGTACCCGGTTCCTGCCGGCGACCAAAGCCAGCCCCAAGGAAATGCTGCCGATCGTTGACAAGCCGCTCATTCAATATGCGGTCGAAGAAGCCGTTGCAGCAGGCGCAGAAAAGCTTGTGTTTATTACCGGCAGTTCGAAACGCGCTATCGAAGATCACTTTGACTCCGACCCGATGCTCGAATCAGCGCTTGCGCAATCCGGGAAACACGACCTCGTGCAATTGATCCGGGATATCGTGCCGGCGGGCGTTACCTGCATCTATATACGCCAGGGAGAGCCACTCGGGCTCGGCCACGCGGTGTTGTGTGCCCGGCCAGCAGTTGGTAACGAACCATTTTACGTGCATCTTGCCGACGACCTGATTGATAACGATCCGCCCTGCCTGCAGCAGATGGCGGCCGAGTACCAGCGGCATGGCGGTAGTGTCATTGCCGTTGAAGCTGTGCCAGCCAATGAAACATCGAGATACGGCATTGTCGCCGTCGACGCGGAAAACGATAATCGCATTACCAAGATAGTCGAAAAACCGGCGCCAGCGGATGCGCCCTCGAATCTCGCGGTTGTTGGTCGTTACCTGCTTGACGCAGCGATATTTGACAAGCTGCAGAATACGGGCCGTGGTGCTGGCGGCGAGATCCAGCTGACTGACGCAATTGCTGACTTGCTCGCCGACATGCCAGTGCACGCATATTCTTTTTCAGGCGATCGATACGATTGCGGCAGCAAGATCGGCTATCTCAAGGCGACGGTTGCCTATGGCCTGCAGCACCCGGAAACCGGCGAAAGCTTCCGCGCGCACCTCAAGGAGCTGCTCGGCTAGGACAAAAAAAGGCCTTCGTCAGAAGGCCTTTCGATGTATGGCTCCCCGACCCGGACTCGAACCAGGGACCAATTGATTAACAGTCAATCGCTCTACCAACTGAGCTATCGGGGAATCGGTTGGCACCTTAGCGGTGCGCGGCGGGATTTTGGTCCAGCCACCCCCTTAAGTCAAGCCGCGACCGCCCTTTTCAAGCGACGCACGGCCTCCTTCAGCGTCGGCAACGAGCACGCAAATGACAGTCGCAAATAGCCGGGCGCTCCGAAGGCGCTCCCCGCTACAACTGCCACGTTGGCGGTGTTTACAAGGTATTCCGCAAATTCGATATCGCTCTGCATTCCAAGTTTCTGCATCGCTCCGGTCACCCGCGGAAAGGCGTAGAAAGTCCCCTCGCCAGCGCGGCACTCAAATCCCGGGATTGAGTTCAATGCCTCGACCAGGAAGTCATGTCGCTCTCGATAGGCGGCAGTCATCTGTGCGACGACAGCCTGATCACCCTGCAGCGCAGCGACGGCCGCCTTCTGCGAAATGCTGCATGGATTCGATGTACTCTGGCTCTGGATAGTCGTCATGGCGGCTATCAGAGCGGCAGGTCCGGCCGCGTAGCCGATTCGCCAACCCGTCATCGCGTAAGCCTTCGATGCTCCATTCACGGTGACAGTGCGATCGAACAAGGCAGGGCATGCGCGCGCAAAACTGATAAAAGGTTCCTTCGCCCAGGTGATGTGTTCATAGATTTCATCGGACGCAACGACAATCTGTGGATGCTTTTCCAGAACCGCACCCAGCGTCGCAAGCTCGGCTGCCGAATAGCTGGCTCCGGTCGGATTCGAGGGGCTGTTCAAGAACAATAAACGGGTTTTTGCCGTTATTGCGGCCGCCAGGGCATCGGCCGTTATACGGAATCCTTGTTCGATACCCGTCCCGATCACGACCGGTGTCGCATCGCTAAGTGTCACCATGTCAGGATAGGACACCCAGTATGGCGCCGGGATAATAGCCTCATCGCCCGGATCCAGTAATGCCAGGCACAGGTTGTACAGCGATTGTTTGGCGCCACTGGATACGATTATCTGCGACAGTGAGTACTCAAGATTGTTTTCTCGACGGAACTTGCTCTGGATTGCCAACTTCAGTTCGGCGGAGCCGTCAATCGGTGTGTATTTGGTCGCGCCGGCGGTAATTGCTGCAATCGCGGCGTCCTTGACCGCCTGCGGGGTATCGAAATCCGGCTCGCCAGTAGCGAGGCTTATGATGTCGCGTCCGGCCGCGCGTAACTTTGTTGCCAGTGCAAGCGCGGCTCCGGTTGGCGACGGCTTGACCCGCGCCATGCGTTTTGAAACTGATAAACTCAATCGTTTGTCTCCCGCTGGACGCGTTCATGGTACGTGAAACTGTAAAGCTGCCCAAGAAATCTGCGGTAGACGAGCGAGACCGGCTGCGGCTGGTGTCCGGCTATCAGCCGGCAGGCGATCAGGCCCAGGCTATTGCGGGCCTTGTGGCGGGACTGGACGATGGGCTGGCGCGCCAGGTTTTGCTCGGCGTCACGGGCTCGGGCAAGACATTTACAATCGCTAACGTCATCGAAAAGCTGCAGCGACCGGCTGTGGTGCTGGCACCAAACAAGACTCTCGCGGCACAGCTTTACGGAGAAATGCGCGAGTTTTTTCCGACCAATGCGGTCGAGTATTTTGTCTCGTACTACGACTACTACCAGCCCGAAGCCTATGTGCCGAGCTCCGATACCTATATCGAGAAGGACGCATCGATTAACAAGCACATCGAGCAAATGCGACTGTCGGCGACCAAGGCACTGCTTGAAAGGCCCGACGCCATTATCGTCGCGACGGTATCCGCGATTTACGGTCTGGGCGACCCGGAAGCCTATTTCAGCATGGTGTTGCATCTCGTCCGCGGTGACCGACTGGATCAGCGCACAATTTTGCGACGTCTCGCAGAGCTGCAATACCAGCGCAATGAGCTGGATTTCGCGCAGGGTACCTATCGAGTGCGCGGTGATGTGATAGACATATTTCCCGCAGAGTCAGACCGGGATGCCATCCGGGTCGAGCTATTCGACGAGGAAATCGAATCACTTTCGTACTTTGATCCGCTGACCGGGGAAATTACGCGCCGCGTGCCGCGTCTGACAATCTTCCCGAAGACCCATTACGTAACTCCGCGGGAGCGCCTGCTGGAGGCCTGCGAGCACATTAAGATCGAATTGAAAGAGCGCCTGACTTATCTTCGCGAAGAAAATAAACTCCTTGAAGCACAAAGACTTGAGCAAAGAACCTTATTTGATTTGGAGATGATCAAGGAACTTGGCTACTGTTCAGGCATTGAGAATTACTCGCGATACTTGTCAGGTCGCGAGGCTGGCGAACCGCCGCCATGCCTGTTCGATTACCTGCCCGAAAACGCACTACTGGTAATCGACGAAAGTCACGTGACCGTGCCGCAACTGGGCGGTATGTACAAGGGCGATCGGTCCCGCAAGGAAACGCTGGTGCAATATGGCTTCCGTCTGCCGTCCGCGTTGGACAACCGGCCACTTCGGTTTGATGAATTCGAAGGCATGTCGCCGCAAACGATTTATGTGTCTGCGACCCCGGGCGACTACGAGATGAAGCACAGTGATAACACGGTCGAATTGCTGGTCAGGCCAACGGGCCTGGTCGATCCTGACGTCCAGGTGCGGCCGGCGGCGAGCCAGGTTGACGACGTTTTGTCCGAAATCCGCCGCCGGGTTGCCGTCGATGAACGCGTGCTCATAACCACGCTGACCAAGCGCATGGCCGAGGATCTCACCGATTACCTCCACGAACATGGGGTCCGCGTGCGTTACTTGCATTCGGATATTGGTACTGTCGAGCGTACGGAGATAATTCGCGACCTGCGCCTTGGTACCTTCGATGTCGTGGTCGGCATCACCCTGCTGCGCGAAGGACTCGACATGCCGGAAGTGTCGCTGGTTGCTATTCTGGACGCGGATAAGGAAGGGTTTCTGCGTTCCGAACGCTCTTTGATACAGACGATTGGCCGCGCGGCACGCAACATCAATGGCATGGCTATCCTGTATGCGGACCGAATGACGCACTCGATGCAACGCGCAATCGAAGAGACGACGCGTCGGCGCGAGCGGCAACAGGCGCACAATGCTGCATACAAAATTCAGCCAGCCAGCATCATTAAGCAGGTCGCTGATGTCATGGAGGCAGCCTATCCTGCGCCGGCCAGGCAGCGCTTCACAGCGGCTGAGAATTCGGTCGGTTACCTGGCGATGTCGCCAGAGCAGCTCATCAAGAAGGCTGCAAAACTCGAAGCCCAGATGCTCAAGTACGCCCGTGACCTTGAATTTGAGGCCGCGGCCAAACTCCGCGACGAAATCAGGGAGTTGCGTGAGATCGGGCTTGGGATTCGCGGTCGCAAGGCAGACTAACAAGCCTTGCGTGTGGGGCAGGCCTTGAGTATCGTATCCCGCCCTTGACCGGGGGACACTTTGCAAAGGGCGCCCGGAGCGTCTTGGGGCGATTAGCTCAGGGGTAGAGCGCCACGTTGACATCGTGGAGGTCGGTGGTTCGAAACCACCATCGCCCACCAGTTCCAGTGCCAGATCATTGTCGTGCAGTGGCAACGAGAGTCCTGATTTTTTTGGGAAAACAGGCGCTTTGGCAGTTGTTTCTTGGTAATCGGCTATATAGAATCGCGTTCCCGCACCTACCGCGGCGTCAGCGTGCGCCCGAAACTGGTGTGGACTTGGTTTTTTAGCGGAGGATCCGGGGATCGCAAGCACAAAGCGCGTAAGGCGTAACGAGGAAATTGAAGCCACGGAAGTCCGTGTCATTGATGCGGATGGCGAGCAAGCGGGGGTAATGTCACTCCGCCAAGCAATAGAAATAGCCAGCAGTGCTGGCCTCGACCTGGTCGAGGTGTCTCCGAACGCCGAGCCACCGGTTTGCAGGGTGATGGACTTTGGCAAGTATCTGTTCGAGCAGAACAAGAAAGCCCAGACCTCAAAGCGCAAGCAAAAGCAGGTTCATATTAAGGAAATCAAGTTCCGCCCAGGGACGGAATCGGGTGATTACAAGATCAAGTTGCGCAAACTCATTGAGTTTCTCGAGTACGGCGACAAGACAAAGATCACATTGAGATTCAGAGGCAGGGAAATGGCGCACCAGGAACTGGGTGCAAAATTGCTTGCCAGGGTTCGCGAGGACCTCGAAGAGTACGGTGTAGTTGAACAGATGCCGCAGTTAGATGGTCGGCAGATGGTTATGGTGATGGCACCGAAGAAGCACTAAGCAAGATCCCGCCTGCATCGGCCGGAATCGTCCGGTACGTAGCAAGGCCTATCAAAGTGGAGCAAAAGATGTCGAAGATGAAAACCAACCGGGGCGCGGCGAAGCGCTTCCGGCGAACGGCCAAGGGCGGCTATAAGCGAGCCCAGTCGCACCTCAATCACATTCTTACCAAGAAAAAGTCGAAGCGTAAGCGTCAGTTGGGTTTAACCCAACAGGTTGCTGAATGCGACGTCAAGAGCGTGCGCCGCATGCTCCCCTATAGCTAAGAGGAGATTGAGAGATGGCAAGAGTTAAAAGTGGCGTTACAGCCCAGGCACGCCATAAAAAGGTCCTCGATAAGGCGAAGGGCTATTACGGTGCGCGCAGCAAATTGTTCAAGACTGCCAAGCAGGCGGTTATCAAAGCAGGCCAATACGCCTACCGTGACCGGCGCCAGCGCAAACGCCAGTTTCGTGCGCTCTGGATTGCACGCATCAATGCGGCCGCACGTCTGCACGGTCTGTCGTACAGTCGGCTGATTAACGGATTGAATCTGGCCAACATCGACATTGACCGCAAGGTGTTGGCAGATATCGCCGTGCACGATCCGGCAGGCTTCGGTGCAATCGCAGAACAGGCCAAGGCCGGTCTGGCGCAAAGCAACTGAGGACTCTTTGTCGGCCCAGCCGATAAGGACCAGGCATGCAGGAATTGAGCGACTTGATGCAAACGGCAGCGTCGGAAATCGATGCCGCTGTGGATCTGGCTGCCCTTGATGCGGTCAGGGTCGCCTATCTCGGCAAAAAAGGTACATTGACCTTACGCGCAAAAACCGTAAGCCAGCTACCGGTCGCCGAACGTCCGGCAGCCGGCCAGGAAATCAATATCGCCAAGCAGGAGCTGCAGGAGCGGCTTAATTTGCGACGCGAGGTGCTCAACGCTGCGGCACTCGAGGCGGCGCTGGCGGGCGACGCGGTAGACGTAACCCTGCCCGGACGAGGCATGTCGATCGGCGGACGCCATCCTGTGACTCGCGCCATGGCCAGAATCGAGTCGATCTTTCGTGGCGCCGGGTTCGGCGTCCGCTCCGGCCCGGAAATTGAAGACGACTTTCACAATTTCACTGCCTTGAATTTCCCCGCCAATCACCCGGCGCGGGCGGAGCACGACACGTTCTTCCTGCCCGGCGGCATGCTGCTTCGAACCCACACATCGCCTGTGCAGATTCGCTCCATGGTCGAGGAGGGCGTGCCAATCCGGATCATCGCGCCGGGGCGCGTATATCGTTGCGACTCCGACCAAACACACACGCCGATGTTTCACCAGGTCGAAGGGCTGGTGGTCGATCGTGGTGTCAGCCTCGCAAACCTGAAGGCGGTCCTGCACCAGTTCGTCGAAAGTTTTTTCGAGCGTGAAGCCAGATTGCGTTTTCGCCCCTCGTATTTCCCGTTCACTGAACCCTCTGCGGAGGTCGATGTACTGTGGGAAAAGGGCAAGTGGCTGGAAATTCTCGGCTGCGGCATGGTCCATCCCAATGTTCTGGAATCGGCGGGCATTGATGCCGAAGAGTTTACCGGCTACGCCTTTGGTATGGGCGTCGAAAGACTCGCGATGTTGCGCTACGGCGTGACAGATTTGCGCACCTTTTTCGAGAACGATATGCGATTCTTGCAGCAGTTCAGGTAGCAGCATGAAAATTGCTGAATCCTGGATCCGCGAATGGGTAAGTCCCGCATTTGACAGCGAAGCAATGGCGCATCGCTTGACCATGGCGGGTCACGAAGTTGATGGTCTTGATGGCGAGGGGGAGGCCTTGCGTGGCGTCGTCATTGCCGAGGTTCTGCAGGCGAAAAAGCATCCGGATGCCGATCGCTTGCGCGTGTGCCTGGTGTCGGATGGCGGCGGTGATCCTATTGAAGTCGTATGCGGGGCGCCAAATGTGGTCGCCGGCATGCGTAGCCCACTCGCTAAACCCGGGGTCACATTGCCAAATGGCGTCACGCTGCGAAAATCGAAGATTCGAGGTGTGGTCTCGAGCGGTATGCTTTGCTCGGCCGTAGAACTCGGTCTGGGCGTTGAGTCGGACGGCATTATCGCGTTGCCGGCTGATGCGCCGGTCGGTCAATCACTGGCCGAGTTTCTGCAGTTACCGGATGTGGTTCTGGACCTGAACCTGACGCCGAATCGCGGTGATTGTTTCAGTGTGCTGGGTATTGCTCGAGACATCGCCGCACTGACTGGCCTCGAGCTTGAGGGGCCTCTGTTGACGACGGTCCCGGCGAGCATTACAGACACGCACCCGGTGACGATCAGCATGCCTGAAGGGTGTCCAAGTTTCGCCGGGCGCGTGATTCGCGGAATCAACAACACGGCGAAATCTCCGATCTGGCTGACGGAGCGCCTGCGGCGATCTGGTCTGCGGGCGATCAGCCCGGTGGTCGACGTTACCAATTACGTAATGCTTGAACTGGGCCAGCCATTGCACGCCTACGATCTGAATAAAGTCCGGGGGGCGATCCAACCGAGGCTGGCGCTGGCTGGTGAAACGCTGACCTTGCTCGATGGCAAGGAAGTGGCGGCGACCACGGACACTATCGTGATCAGCGACGACAGCGGTGCCATAGGGCTAGCCGGCATCATGGGCGGCCTGAGTACGGCTGTGACAGCAGAAACAACGGACGTCTTTTTCGAGGCGGCATACTGGCCGCAAGAGTTTGTGGCGGGTCGGGCGCGTGCCTACGGCCTGCACACGGACGCGTCGCAGCGTTTTGAACGCGGCGTTGATCCGCAGGGGCAGGCACGTGCGGTCGAACGGGCGACCGAACTGCTGTTGCAGATCTGTGGTGGGCAGGCGGGTCCGCTGGAACTCGTGCAGAATGATCAACACTTGCCCAAAGCGAAGCCGATTTCCTTGCGTCGGGACCGATTGCGAAAATTGCTCGGCATATCGATCGCCGATGCGACCGTGGTTGACATCTTGCGGCGGCTCGGCATGCAGGTCGATACGCACGACCTGGGATGGCAGGTACTGGCTCCTGCCTTTCGATTTGACATAGCTATAGAAGCTGATCTGATCGAAGAAGTCGCTCGCATCTATGGCTATGACAAGATTCCAGCGACCACAGCGATTGTGGAAGCGCCGGTTGCTGTAGTTCCTGAGAGCACGATCGCCATCGACCTTGTCGCCGCGACCCTGGTTGCGCGTGACTACCAGGAAGTCGTTTCCTACAGTTTTATCGATGCTGCATCGAACAATGCGATAAGCGGTATGCCCTCGGAATTGAGCCTGATTAATCCGATCTCATCCGATATGGCCGTGATGCGCGCTTCGCTTTTGCCAGGCTTGCTGTATGCAACGGCTGCGAATATGTCGCGGCAACAAGACAGGATTCGAATTTTTGAGATCGGAAAGTCTTTTCACGGCACGCCGGATGCGCATTCAGAAGTTCTCCGCGTCGCTGGTGCATGCTGTGGTTCCGCATGTCCGGAACAGTGGGGGCAGGCATCGGAAGCGATTGATTTTTTTGACTTAAAAGCTGACGTCGAGGCGATCTTGCGGTTGACAGGCGCGGCTTGCGACGTCGCATTTGCGGCGACGGAAAACTCGGCGCTACAGCCCGGCCAGTCCGCGAATATCGTTCGTGATGGAAACGTGATTGGCGTCATCGGAAAATTGCATCCGCGGCATGCAAAAATGTTTGCACTGAAAAAATCGGTTTATGTGTTTGAACTCGACGCTACAAAATCTCTCGAATCACGACCGCCGGTGGCCAGTGTCATTTCAAAATATCCATCTATTCGGCGCGATATTGCCGTGCTGGTGGCCGATAACGTTACGGCCGCAGAAATCGTCACGGCGGTGGCGTCGGCGGCTCCAGAATTGATTTGCGACGTCAGGATTTTCGACATATATAAGGGCCCCGGCATAGAAGCTGGGCTAAAAAGCGTAGCTTTAGGCTTGATTTTGCAGGAAACATCACGCACGCTTACCGACGAAGATGCGGACTCTGCGATGTCCGCGGCGGTGCGTAAATTGCAACAAGAATTCGGCGCCGAGTTAAGAGACTAAAGTCAATGGCACTAACAAAAGCTGACATGGCAGAATCGCTGTTCAACGAACTTGGTTTGAACAAGCGTGAGGCCCGCGAATTGGTAGATTTGTACTTTGAAGAGCTGCGCGCGTCACTGGCAGTTGGGGAGCAGGTCAAACTTTCCGGATTCGGGAATTTCGACCTTCGGGATAAAAAAGAACGTCCTGGCCGCAATCCGAAAACGGGAGAAGAAATCCCGATCACCGCTCGTCGGGTGGTGACTTTTCGGCCCGGACAAAAACTAAAGGCCCGAGTAGAAGCATATGCTGGAACCGGGGAATAACGACGAACTACCTGCAATTCCTGGAAAGCGTTACTTCACGATTGGTGAGGTGAGCGATTTGTGCGCTGTGAAGCCGCACGTCCTGAGGTACTGGGAACAGGAATTTCCACAGCTGAAGCCAGTGAAAAGGCGCGGCAATCGGCGCTATTACCAGCGGCAGGATGTACTGATTATTCGCCAGATTCGAAGCCTGCTGTATGACGAAGGCTTTACCATTGGCGGCGCAAGGCAGCGCCTGATGGGTGATACCGCGAAAACTGATGTGAGTCAAAGCCAGCAGATAATCAAACAGTTGCGTTCAGAACTTGAACAAGTTCTTAAGATCCTGCGTCGCTGATTTTTGTATTTTCGGTCGGGGCGTAGCGCAGCCTGGTAGCGCACCACAATGGGGTTGTGGGGGTCGGGAGTTCGAATCTCCCCGCCCCGACCAAACTGATCCGCCGAAACGTCGACCAGCCCGAGGTTAGCTGGCAATTGTGCTCGGTGCGAGTTTTCGGTCCTCAATTCCGAGCAGGATAGGCTGGGCTGTTTCCCGGTAGATATTGACCTTGGCGTTGTAGGCGATTCTGGACAGCCCGTGCTTGTCCTTGATCAGCAGGCGGCGGATGCTGAATTGACCGCCTCCCATATTCTCGCCGGTCAGATAGCACTTGATGGCCGTCACCCGTTCGCCTGAAAACTCCATGCCACTGAGTTTCGCGAGATTGCCCTGCGCACGCTCGAGAAAAGTCACAGCATCGATATGCGCCTGGGTTTGCGAATGGTCCGTGACCTCGTTGCCTTGTAAATCGGCAAGAAACTCACCGACGAGGATCTGGCCCGGAAGCGCCGCCTCGATCATGCGTGCGAGTTCAATCGTGACATCGCCAACGATAAAATCATGCATGGTCGGATTGAGCCCCTCGGCCTGGTGAAACTCGTAGCAACTGCCGACGTGAAAGCAGGCGCGCAGGCGTGGCACCGCCCTGGACGTTGTTTTGCTACGCGCAATTGCGTTGTCAGCGAGCACAATATGCATGAAGTGGTACAGGTTGACGTTCGCCTCAAGGCCGTCGTCTCGATTCCATACATAGAAACCGTCGCCGCTCGATGAGCGAGCGAAATTTATACCTACATCCTGCTCAAGCATTTTTGCGTGCGCCGAATTCAGCGAATATGAAAGACTATTCAACTGTGTCATTTGTTCGAAGGGCGTAAGCAAGCTGAAGCCAACGATATCGAACAACGTTACGGCACGGCTGGCGACATAATTGATGCCATAACGGCGCATCATCCTCTCGATGACTTGCGTTTCGACCGGGTGGCCGGTGAGAGGCTGGCGCAAGGCTACGAACTTGGGTTCGACCTCAAGCAGTCGCGCAACCTTATCAATCTGCTGTCGCGACAGTTGCCGGTCTCCGGAAATTAACTCGGTGATGAAGCGTGCGGATATTTTCGGCGCCTGGCCACCTAACCCAACCGCCGTGAAGTCAGCGATCGCATAGTGTGGAACAACCAGGATTAACAGGCCGTTTTCATGCGGTGCCCAGCTCAGGATATTGTTCTGACCCAAAGACCAATGTTGATGCAGGCTCTTTTCGAGATCGACCAGGTTGCTGCGCTGCCGCAGACCCATGCCTTGCGCGAGGCCGGCAAGCTGGTCCAGGTAAGGCGAAAAATCGGCGATGCGCCGAATGCCAGACTGCGATAGATCGTCAAATTCCATGGAGGGCCCCAAACGCGCATCGAAATTAATCAACTAATGCCGCATGCGCAAGTACTATTAGAAAGTCAGTGTATCTAATTTATATTTCAGGCTTTAACTGATTCACGCAGCCGAGCTATTTTACATAAGTTTCCGAACCGCACAGGGCCCTAAAGCGCATGATTGCAGCCCCGAGTATCGAAGATATCCGCCGCCTGCAGGAAACAATCGGGTCGGCGGTCTACCGCACGCCCTTGCTGCGGTGCACGGGCCTTGAGGATTTGCTGGCCCCCGCCACGGAAATTTTCGGCAAACTCGAGTTTTTGCAGCGCACCGGTACGTTCAAGGCGCGCGGGGCGTTGGCAAGCGTGAGTACGCTTACTGTCGAACAAAAGAAAGCGGGTATAACCGCAGTCAGCGCTGGCAACCATGCAATAGCCACTGCATACGCAGCCCAGACGGCTGGTATCAGTGCCAAAGTGGTCATGGTGCGCTCGGCCAACCCGGCGCGCATTGCAGCATGCCGGCGATTTGGTGCTGAAATTGTCCAGGTCGATACGGTACACGAGGCGTTTTCGCTCGCAGGGCAGATTGAGAGACAGGAGGGCCGCTTCCTGGTGCACCCGTTCGAGGGACCGGCGGTAGCAACCGGTACCGGCATGATCGGTCTTGAAATTCACGAGCAATGTCCAGATTTCGACGCGCTGGTCGTCTCGGTAGGTGGCGGCGGATTGATCGGCGGCGTCGCGAGTGCCGTCAGGCAGTTGCGGCCCGGCTGCGAAATTATCGGGGTGGAGCCGGAGGGCGCAGACTCCATGCGGCGCAGTTTTGCAGCGGGTAGGCCACAGGCGATCGAGTCGGTCAGGACAATTGCAGACAGCCTTGGGGCACCTTATGCGTTGCCGTATTCATTTAAGCTTTGCCGGGACAACGTTGACCAACTGGTCACTGTGAGCGATGAGCAAATTCGCGAGGCTATGGGCATCCTGTATCACGCAGTGAAAATCGCGGTGGAACCGGCCTGTGCGGCGACGACGGCTGCCGTCCTGGGTCCGCTGCGTGAGCGCTTGCGGGGTCGGAAGTGCGTACTCGTCATGTGTGGCAGCAATATTGACTGGCCAACGTTCGCAACACAGGCAATATTGCGGGATGCCTATGCTGCTGGATGAGCTGAAGTCGATTGTTGGCGCCAGCGGCTGGACCATGGATGCACTGGAACTGGCACCGCACTTGTCCGAACGCCGGGGCCGGGTTCGCGGCCGGGCGTTGATCATGTTGTCACCGCGTTCTACTGCAGAAGTGTCGGCAATCGTACGGGCCTGCGCATCGGCAGGCGTCGCGATCGTCACGCAAGGGGGCAACACCGGCCTCTGCGGTGGTGCGATCCCGGATAACAGCGGCAATCAGGTGCTGCTCTCGATGGCACGACTAAACCGGATCCGGCATGTCGATACTGACGATTTTTCCATGATCGTAGAGGCGGGCTGCATCCTCGCCAATGTACAACAGGCCGCGCGTGAGGCAGGCCTCGTGTTTCCACTCAGTCTCAGCGCCGAGGGTAGTTGCCAGATTGGCGGCAACCTCGCGACCAATGCTGGTGGGGTCAATGTAATTCGTTACGGCACTGCGCGTCAGCAGGTACTTGGCATCGAAGTGGTACTAGCAGACGGCAAGATTTGGGACGGCCTGCGCTCGTTGCGCAAGGATACAGCTGGTTACGATATGAAGCAGGTGTTTATCGGCAGTGAAGGAACTCTGGGAATCATAACTGCAGCGACCTTGCGACTGATGCCGCCAAGCGGGACCACGCACACGGCGCTGATCGCACTGCCATCTGCGGGGGCGGCGGTGCGTCTCATGGGTCGCGTGCGAGGCATGAGCGGCGATCAGGTGCAGGCATTCGAGCTCATTTCGCAATCCGCGATGCAACTGGCGCTGCGCTATAGCGCCAACTGCCGCTCTCCCTTCGGGTCCAGCTATCCATGGGTCGTGCTGATGGAGATTGCGTCGGCTGTGGATTCGGATATTGCTACTAGTCTGGCCGCCGTCGTCGACGAATGCGGGGCACTCGACGCGGTAACTGCCAAGAACACAGACGAAGCGCGCCAGCTGTGGCGGATTCGGCATGCAATACCGGATGCACAAATCGCTGCAGGCGCCAGTCTAAAGCACGACATTTCGTTGCCGATAAGCAGGTTGGATGAATTTCTGCAGCGATCTGAAGCCATGGTTCTGTCGATGCTACCAGGCGCCATGCCGATCGTATTTGGGCACGTCGGTGACGGCAATTTGCACTACAACATTTCGCAAGCGGTGGACGCGGATGCAGCAGAATTTCTGCGCCAGGGGGAAGCGGCCAGCGACGCGATTTACGCCTTGGTGCATGAGCTTGGTGGCAGTTTCAGTGCCGAGCATGGCGTTGGTGTGCTTAAGAAGGCCTTGCTGGAGCAATATCGAAGTACAACCGAGCTTGAACTGATGCGCACTTTGAAACGCGCGCTGGATCCGGAGAACCGGCTTAATCCAGGCAAGGTAATTTGACGACCAGTTCCGGTTGCACCCGGGCCAAACCGCTAAAATATGTCAGGGTAACGGGCCTCTATTTAACATATGAAAGCTGAATCGCAGAAAATTCGTGAATCGTTGGCTGACCAGCTGTCGAGTTTCGAACTACGCCTTGACAGCAAGATCGACGATGTTCGACTGCTCGCGGACATTCAGGACGGCCTGGGTCAGTTACTGGGTGCCAGCGGTGGCAGCGAGGCGGACGTGCGGCGGGTACTGCAGGAACGCTACGACAGCGGCAATTTGCGAAAAGAAACCTTTCAACTCGTCAAGTCTATGCTGGACCGCTACGTGACCGAAAACAGCAAGGCTCCTAGCAAAGTTGACAACCCCGCCAGTCGCATATCGCCGCGACCGGGACCACGCGAAGCTGCCTATGTGCAAACAATAGCCGATGCGGCGCGAGAGCTGCATGCGGAACCGCATCCGCATAGTTCGACGGTCGTACTACCGCCGCAGACCCGCGTCGAGCCAGTTTCTGCTGAAGATCGTGTGCAGATTGGATCCGTTTTGCGCGACCGATTTCTGCTTCAGGAGCGAGTTGCGGGCGGCAGCATGGGCGTGGTTTACAAGGCCCTGGACAGGCGACTTGCGGAGGGGGGCGCAGGCAGCCCATTCGTTGCAGTAAAGGTGTTGTCGCCGGAGCTCGCTGAGAGCGGCCAGGCACTCCGGGCGTTACAGCAAGAGGCAGCCAAGGGGCGCTGTCTTTCGCACCCAAATATCGTGCGTTTTCTCGATCTGGATCGTGATGAGGATCTGTACTTCATCGTCATGGAGTGGCTGGACGGGCGCACACTTGCAGACATTCTGGATTCACCGGCGACGTCCAAACTGACCAGCAAACAATCTTTCGACATCGTCGAGCAGTTGGGTAAAGCGCTTACATACGCACACCGCTGCGGGATTGTGCACGCGGATATCAAACCCGGCAACGTGATGATAATGCCAAACGGAGAAGCCAAACTTTTCGATTTTGGCGTGGCGCGAGTGCGGCAAAAACAGATTGAAGAGCGGCCGAGTTTCGACCCGGGCGAATTGGGCCGGCTGACACCCGCCTACTCGAGTATGCAGGTGCTCACTGGCGAAGATCCGACCCCAGCTGACGACGTTTTTTCGCTCGCCTGTTTGTTGTATCGCATGCTTGCCGGGTACCGGGTCTTTGGCCCGCGCAACGCGGCTGAAGCGGCTGCCGAAGGTATGAAGCCGCAGTGCCCGCAGGGCTTAAGTGAGACGCGCTGGCGCGTGCTGAAGAAAGCATTGGCCTATTCGCGCGTCGCGCGATACGAATCTATGACTGACTTCATCACGGCGCTGGAAATCGGCGTCGACGAGCCTATTCCGTTGACCGTTCCAATTCGTGAGGATCTGACCTTTCACGACGACTCACATGGTCCTGGCCGCTTTATCATAGGCATGCTGGTCTTGCTCGGCTTGGTTGCCGGGGCCGGCTACCAGTATGGTTTGCTCGACAATGTGGTTGAACGTATTCGCCCCGTCAATTCAGCCATGGATTCGCTGCCGTCTGTAGAGGAGAATACGGTGGCGCCGCTCGAGGCCGTCGCATCGCCAACAGATTTGCCGGACGCAGAGACTGCAGCTGATGCCGCGGTCGAAACGTTAACAACCGAAACTGAGCCGGTTGTCGACGCTCCAATCGCAGCATTGCCCATTGACGAGTTTCCCGTTGCCGAACTGGAACAACCCCAGTTAGAAAGCGTGCTACAGGCTGCGCCGGTTCTGGTCGACTTTTCTCAGTTACCGCCGGCGACTTTGGAAGTCCGTGTCGATACGAACAATCTGCAAAGCACCGCGTCATCCGTCAGCATGCGCGAAGGACGCGCACCGGTCATCATCGACTTTGTACGCGGTGACACCAGCGGAATGCTGAGTCTTCGCCTGGAGGAAATTGGTTTCAGCGGCAATCGCTCGCCCTGGCTCGCGGGCGAGTATGCGGTGAAAGAGGGCGAGGTCGTCGAGTTTCCTGTAGGCCAGAATCGTGCCCGGGTGACCCTTACGATGCGCAGCGATCCATTACGCGAAGCTGACCAGCAGTCAACACTACGATTGCGCGAATTTGATAATCCAGAGTCCGAACTTGCGACCATCACGGTGTATCTCGAAGACGACGATCAGCGCGCTTTTGAAGCAACTCTACCGGTCAACACGGTGGCATTTGCGGTCAGCCAGATTTCGGTCCAGGAACGTGATCCGGCGGTGCAGGTCGATATTCAGCGATTCAATCCGGACAATTCCAGGCTGGTGATTGCGTACGTGCTGCGGGACATTACCGCGACAGAGGGCGAGGACTACTTTGCCCCGGGTAGTCACACGATTGAGTTCGCACCGAATCAGCGCAGCGCTCGGCTCTTGATTCCGCTCGTTCAGGATTTCGTGTTTGAGGACAATGAAGCCTTCAGCATCGAACTTGCGACCGCAGATTCCGCTGTGGATAGCGATATTTACCGACGCACGGCGGTCATTATTCGGGACGACGATTCCTAAATCGTAGCTTGCGTCGCCAGATGGCATTTCGTCGTTCTGCAAATCGTTGCTAAACTGCTGCAACGGGCAAGCTCTGGGTAGCCCGCGGAAATCCAAGCGAGGCTATATGGAAGAAAAAGAACTTCGGCGCTATTCGCGCGTCGTCGTCGATGGTGACGAGCATGCGCCAAGCCGGGCCATGTTGCGTGCGGTCGGTTTCACCGACGATGATTTCACGCGTCCGCAGATTGGCATAGCCTCCACCTGGAGCATGACGACACCCTGTAACATGCACATTCGGGAACTGGCCGAAGAAGCCGCAACAAGCGCCAACGAGGCCGGTGCCAAGGGAGTGGTTTTTAATACGATCACTGTTTCGGACGGCATATCGATGGGCACGCCCGGCATGCGCTATTCACTGGTATCGCGAGAAATCATCGCAGACTCCATTGAAGCGGTCGTCGCAGCCGAAGGATTTGACGGTTTGGTGGCAATTGGCGGCTGTGACAAGAATATGCCGGCTTGCGTAATGGCGATGGCGCGACTGAACAGACCGGCTGTATTTGTCTATGGCGGCACAATCCGCCCGGGCGCGCAACGCCGCGACATTGTATCTGTCTTCGAGGCCGTGGGCGCCAGGTCCAGCGGCCGGATTTCCGCTGCCGAGCTACTTGAGGTGGAGCAGACAGCGATCCCGGGGCCTGGCGCCTGTGGCGGCATGTACACAGCCAATACCATGGCCTCAGCCATTGAAGCTCTGGGCATGAGCCTCGGCAATAGCTCGGCACAAGAGGCGGTGTCGGAAGCCAAACTTTCCGATTGCCGCCGGGCAAGTGTGGCGGTGATGCAGCTCCTGAAAAAGGGTATCAAGCCGCTCGATATCATGACGCGCAAGGCGTTCGAGAACGCGATTTCGGTCGTGATCGCGCTCGGTGGCTCGACCAATGCGGTTCTGCACCTGATTGCCATGGCCCGTGAAGCCGGGGTGCCGCTGTCGTTGAACGACTTCACTACGATCGGTGCCCGGGTGCCCGTACTGGCAGACCTGAAACCTAGTGGCAAGTACCTGATGTCCGAAATAATTGCGATCGGTGGAATTCAGCCGCTGATGAAACGCATGCTGGACGCGGGATTGTTGCACGGCGACTGTATGACGGTCTCGGGCGCGACGATGGCGGAAAACCTGGCGGCGGTCAAAGATTATCCTGAAGGACAGGATATCGTGCGCGGTTTTGACAGGCCGATCAAAGCGGACAGTCATCTCTCGATCCTTTACGGAAACGTTGCTCCCGACGGCGCGGTGGCGAAGATTACAGGCAAGGAAGGGTTGAAGTTCAGCGGTCCGGCCCGTTGTTTCGATTCCGAGGAAGCGGCGCTGCAGGCAATTCTTGGTAATAAGATCGTCGCCGGTGATGTGGTTTTGATTCGTTTTGAAGGACCGAAAGGCGCGCCAGGCATGCGCGAAATGCTGAGTCCGACCGGTGCCATCATGGGCAAGGGGCTCGGTGCGGACGTTGCTTTGATTACTGATGGGCGTTTTTCCGGTGGCAGCCATGGTTTCGTGGTTGGCCATATTTCACCAGAGGCGGCTGTTGGCGGACCTATCGCGCTGCTCCAGGACGGGGATATTCTGCATATCGATGCGGAACGCAAGCGGATCGACGTCGAGCTGGATGTCGAAACAATGACATCACGGCGCGCCAGCTGGCAGCGACCAGCGTCGTCCGTCCAAGGCGGGGCCCTTGCCAAGTACCGCGCCGCGGTCTCGTCAGCCTCGGATGGCGCCGTTACGATTCCTCCTGCCTGGGATCGCTGACAACATCCATATACAGCAAGTACTTGACGTTTCAGGCAAGGTTCGCTCTACTCTGCCGATGAGATTTTTTGCCACCCACGTAATGTGCCGACATGTCGACTTGGTCGATATGAAAAAACACAGAAAATATATGGCGCGCCAGAGGTGCGTGGGTGCGAGTGACAATAGTACCGACTAATTAATAAAGGACGGACATTGTCATCGAACCCGCGAGGAGAATCCTGGCGGGTTTTTTTTTGTAACCCAGGAAGGAAGTGTGTCTCACGATGATTAGCAGCCTAGACGAGGCAGAGTTCGAGCAGGATATCTGTCTGAGTACGGACAACGAGACCGCCGCGTCTCCCTGGGTGGTTCTGAAATTTGGCGGCACCAGCGTCTCAACGCTTGAGAATTGGCGCACGATTGCGGGGTTGCTGCGCAATCGACTTGACGCCGGCCTAAGGCCTGTTGTCGTACATTCTGCGCTGCGCACCGTGTCAAACCGGCTTGACGCGATCCTGCGATTGGCGGTAGAGGGCGACCCTGCAGAGGAACTGGGTACGATTCGTCAACAGCACGAAGAGTTAGCGGCGGCCCTGGGCGTAGACAGCGCCGCTTTGATCGGTCGGGAATTACTGGAACTTGAGCAACTGATTGCCGGCATCCGGCTGGTTCGCGAGGTCAGTGTACGCGTGCGCGTTCGGGTCATGGCGCTTGGCGAAATCATGGCCACGCGGCTCGGCGCCGAGTACCTGGTCCAGCAGGGCCTGCCGGTGCACTGGGTGGACGCGCGCGAGCACCTGACCAGCAATAACAGGGCGGGTCAACAGCGAGCACAGGACTACCTGAGCGCCACCTGCGATTTCGTGCAGGATGAGGCAATGCGAACAGCGTTTGCCGCCAAAGACGGAATCATCCTGACTCAGGGCTTTATTGCCCGAAACATGCACGGCGAGACTGTGCTCCTGGGGCGCGGTGGATCGGATACCTCCGGCGCGTACTTTGCTGCTCGTCTACGCGCCCGGCGCCTGGAAATATGGACCGATGTGCCCGGCATGTTCACTGCTGACCCGCGCAAGGTGCCGTCGGCGCGCCTGCTGATTGCCTTGCACTATGACGAGGCGCAGGAACTGGCCTCCGCCGGCAGTACGGTGCTTCATCCGCGGTGCCTGTCGCCGCTGCGCCGCTGCAATATCCCCCTGTACATTCGGTGTACAACAGCGCCACAGATTAGCGGTACGGTCGTCTCGTCAATTACCGAGGAAATTGAGCCGCAGGTAAAGGGTATCTGCAGTCGCGACGGGCTGATGCTGATATCCATGGATACAGTCGGGATGTGGCATGAGGTAGGCTTTCTGGCCCGGGCGTTCGCCATTTTCAGTAATCACCACGTCTCGGTCGGCCTGGTCTCGACCTCGGAAACCAACGTAACTGTATCAATTGACACTGAGGGTGGCGTCCTTGCGGACCACGTAATCCACGACCTGGTCAGTGATCTCGAAGCATTATGCCGCGTGCGAGTCATCGCCGATTGTTCGGCTATTAGTCTGGTCGGGCGCAAGATCCGTACTATTTTGCCGCGCCTGGCGCCGGCCCTTGAGGTGTTCGAAGAAGAAAAAATTCACCTGATGTCACAGGCGGCAAACGACTTGAACCTGAGCTTCGTCGTTGACCGGAACCAGGGGCAGCGATTAGTGAGAAAATTGCACTCGTCAATTATTCGCAAGTCGGGCGGCAGCCCGGCTTTCGGCCAGAGCTGGGAGTCGTTGTTCACAAGCACAAAGTTAGCTGCCGAAAGAATCGAGCCCTGGTGGATGCACAAGCGGCAGCAATTGCTGAATCTGGCCGGCCAACAACTGAATGCCTATATCTACGACCGTGACAGCGTTAAGGAAGCGGCCAATGACTTGCTGAACCTCGAAAATGTAAGTCGCATTCTGTATGCAATGAAGGCGAACGATAACGCCGAATTGCTGCAGACACTCGCGGCCGCACAGGTCGACTTCGAATGCGTCTCCCCAGGTGAAGTAGAGTGGCTGCAGGCGGCAGTGCCGAAGCTAAGCGTCAAACGCATCCTGTTCACGCCAAATTTTGCACCGCGCTCTGAGTACGAGTGGGCCTTGCAAAAAGGTCTGCAGGTGACGCTCGATAATCTTTATCCGCTGCAGGCGTGGCCGGAATTGTTTCGCGGGCAGAAGCTGTTTATTCGCCTCGATCCGGGGCAGGGGCGAGGCCATCATGAGCATGTAAAAACGGCCGGCGTGCACTCCAAATTTGGCGTTCCGCTTTTCGAAGTGGATGAACTACTGCGACTCACCAATGCAGTCGGAGCGACGGTCATCGGTATTCATGCACATAGCGGCAGTGGCGTACAGGACCCGGAATCCTGGCGAATTGTCGCTGGCGTTCTCGCGGAGGTCGCAAAGCGGTTTCCTTCGGTGGCTACGATTGATCTTGGTGGCGGTCTCGGTATTCCAGAGAAGCCGGGCGACAAGGACTTCGATTTGGCGCGACTGGACGAGGCACTCGGTGAATTTCGCCAGGCCTACCCGCAGTATGAGTTATGGCTGGAGCCCGGTCGTTACCTGGTTGCTCGCGCCGGCGTGTTGCTGACACGCGTAACCCAGGTCAAGGGCAAGGGTGACATGCGTTACATCGGTGTCGGTACCGGCATGAATTCACTGATACGCCCTGCGCTTTACGGTGCTTACCACGAAATCGTCAATTTGAGTCGAGCGCATGAGGCTGCCACGGAAACGGTCACCGTGGTCGGACCCATCTGCGAAACCGGCGACCGACTTGGCAGTGATCGGCTGTTGCCACCGTCCCGCGAAAATGATGTCATTCTGATCGCTAATACGGGTGCTTACGGTTACGTTATGCGATCAAATTACAATCGCCGCGCCGACGCGGTTGAGATCGTCATTTGAAACAGTGGAGGTCGGTCGGATGAAGCTCTATTGGGCACCGCAAACGCGATCCGCGAGGGCAGTCTGGATGTTGGAAGAGGCTGGCGTCGACTACGACGTCGAGGTCGTGGACATTCGCAACCCGGCGCGCCAGGACAGTGCCGAATTTCGTGCCGCGAGCCCGATGCGCAAGGTGCCCGCGCTGGTAGACGGAAATGTGCAGATGGCGGAGTCCGCGGCTATTTGCCTTTACGTTGCGGATCGGTATTGCAGCGGTAAGCTGGCGCCCGCTCTTGACGATCCACAGCGAGGCGAGTTCTTGTACTGGCTCATGTACACGCCCGCAGTAATTGAACCTACGATGTCGGAAAAGATAAACAAGATCCAGCCAAATCGCGGCCGCAATGGCTGGGGTGACTTCAATTCGATGATCGCGACTTTGGCGGATGGTTTGGGGCAGGGGCCGTGGATTCTGGGCGAGCAGTTTACGGCCGCCGACGTCATGCTCGGTTCCAGCGTACATTTTCTGCAGTTATTCAACATGCTTGGCGACGCGCCGGTGTTGCTCGAGTACGTTGAACGCTGCCGGCAACGGCCGGCGTTCAAAGCCATGCAGGCGAGGGAAAGCTGATAAATGAAAATATTCTGCACCGCCGCAACCGCATTGTTGCTGGTTGCCTGTGCCGAGCAGCCGCCGGTGCGCAGCCCGCTTACCCTGAACAGCAGCATGCCGCGCTCACAGGGGCTGCAAAGCTATGCGGTGGTGCACTATTCGCTGCGCAACGACATTCAGATCGAGCAAAAATCGATTTCGGGATCCTCGGAAATTACTTTTCGTGCGACGCGCGCAATGACGACACTGGAACTCGACTTCGATGGCTTATTCAACATTGACAGGGTAAGTGACGAGGCTGGCCCACTGGCGTATACGCGTGATGAAGCGAAGCTCTATGTACAGCTGCGCGGCGAGGTCGCAGCGGGCGATACGCATTCGGTGCTGGTTGCGTATCACGGCAAACCGCATGAGGCAGTGCGACCGCCCTGGAGCGGCGGCTTCCAGTGGTCCGAGACGCCGTCGGGAAAACCCTGGGTTGCAACCGCGATCCAGGGAGAAGGCTGTGACCTCTGGTGGCCATGCATGGATCATCCGCTGGGTGAGCCAGAGGGCATGGATCTCTATTTCACCGTGGATGCCGGTCTGACTGCGGTCTCCAACGGTGTGCTGGTCGGCGTCGAGACACGCGAAGACGGTCGACAGACATTTCACTGGCGCACCAGCGTCGCAACCAATACCTACGGGGTGGCATTAAATGTCGCACCCTACACACTTTTGGAAACCACCTACAGCTCATCCAATGGTACGCAGATTCCGGTTAAATTCTGGGCGATCGAGGATCACGCGATACAGGCGCGACAGCTGCTCGAGTTGGAATTCGCTCCAACCATAGAGTTTTTTGAGCGCCGACTTGGGCCTTATCCCTGGGGACAGGAAAAGCTCGGCGTTGCAGAAACGCCGCATCTTGGCATGGAACACCAGACAGTTAATGCGTACGGCAATGAATTTCGCCGCGGCGAGTATGGGTTTGACTGGCTGTTTCACCATGAACTTGCGCACGAGTGGTTTGGCAATGTGATGACCCATGCGACTGTTTCGGACATGTGGCTGCACGAAGGGGCAGGTGCCTACATGCAGCCGGTGTACGCGCAGGAAGTCATTGGCGATGCCGCGTTCCATGCCTCGATGTACTCAAGCTACCTGAAGATCCGCGCCTGCAATGCGATTGCGCCGCGACAGGAGTTTTCTGCTGACGAACTCTATTTTGATGATCCAGAAGGCCAGGGTCCGGCTGGTGATATTTATGCCAAGGGTGCGTGGTTGCTGCATTCGCTGCGTTACCTGATCGGCGATGATGCTTTTTGGCGCAGCATCCGAATCCTGATCTATGACACACCGGATCCGGCCAGCCTTCCGGCGCCGATACCGGCGCGCCTGCGATCAACTGACGATTTCATGCGCATCGCGGGCAATGTTGCTGGTACGGATCTCAGCTGGTTCTTTGAAGTTTATGCGCGTCGTGGGCCATTGCCGGAACTTTCGATTACTGATACCGACACGGGCGTACTACTGGAGTGGGGTAATGTCGACGGCCTCAGTTTTCCGATGCCTATACCAGTGCGCGTAGCAGGTCAGTTGCAGCGGGTTGAATTCATGCACAACCAGGCCAGCTTGCCGGGGGCTAAGAGCCGCGATCTGCTGGTTGATCCGTACATGCAAGTCCTGCGCAAGCTTTCAATAGTGCCGACCTGCGAGCAACGCCGCGCCGAGGAATCAGCCGCGGCAGCGGCTGAAGACTAGCCGCTCTTTGACGTTTCAAGACTTGTGACGAGCCTCGAGAATATCAACTACAGTGGCAAGCCGAATTTGCTGATTCGCCAGTAGTACCAGAAGGTGATAAATCAGGTCAGCCGCCTCATTAACAATTTCATCACGATCACCGGCCTGAGACGCAAGCGCTACTTCGACCGCTTCCTCGCCGACTTTTTGTGCTATGCGCCGCGGGCCGGCGGCAAAAAGTTGCGCCGTGTAACTTGCCTCAGGCGCTGCCTGGCACCGCGATCTGATGATGTCTTCAAGTGTCCCCAGAAACTCAAGTCCCGTACTGCTCATCTGTTCGTCCTCATGGTCTCTCACAACCTGATCGCCAGGTCTTTCCCGGCGAGGAATCGTTTCAGGTCAGCGATGTGAATGTCAGCGTTGTGAAAAACACTGGCGGCCAGTGCACCGTCAACATTGGCTTGCTGAAATACATCGGCGAAATGCTGATGCGCTCCGGCGCCGCCTGATGCAATTAGTGGCACGCTACAGTGTCGCCGCGCCAGCACAAGCTGCGGGCAGTCATAACCCTGTCGTACACCATCCTGATTCATACAATTCAGGACGATCTCGCCCGCACCGCGTTGCTGCGCCTCAAGGATCCAGTCGAGCATGGAACGCTCAGTAGCCGAGGTCTTGCCGGGATCGCCAGTATTCCGGTACACCCTGTAGCCACCGGCAGACTCAAAGCTGTCGACACCGAGCACCACACACTGAGAACCAAAGCGGCGTGCAAGATCGCTGATCAGGCCGGGATTCTCAAGTGCCGGGGAATTGATGGAAATCTTGTCGGCGCCTTTGTTCAGTACCTCCTCGGCAGCAGCAAGTGTGCGAATGCCGCCTGCAACGCAAAACGGGATATCGATGACGGCGGCAACCTTGCTGATCCAGCGTCGGTCAACTGTACGACCCTCAGGACTCGCCGTAATGTCGTAGAACACCAATTCGTCCGCACCCTCGGTGCAATATCGTTCTGCCAGCTCGACGATATCGCCGACTACGCGATGGTCACGAAAGCGCACGCCTTTGACGACCACGTCGTCGCGCACGTCGAGGCACGGAATTATGCGTTTTGTTGGAATGCGGCTATCTCCTCGGCGCTGATTCTGCCGTCCAGCAAGGCACGGCCGCTGATAGCGGCAGGCACGCGCAGGCGGCGCAGTTGTTCCAGGTCCTCGATGTGCCGAACGCCGCCAGACGCCTGCACCAACAATTGTGGATAACGCGTCATCAGGTCCTGATACAGGTCGAAATTTGGCCCGGTCATAGCACCATCGCGGCCCACGTCGGTGCACAGCACGTGCTTCAGGCCTGCGTCCAAGAAATCGTCAATGCATTCAAACAGGGTGGTGTCGCTGTCCCGGGTCCAACCGTGCGTCGTAACCAAAGGCTCGTTCTGCCTGCCAAAACGAATATCCAGCGCAAGCACAATCCGGTCGCGCCCGTACTGGTTCAGCCATGCCTTAACCGCGTCCGGCTCTGTCATCGCGAGGCTGCCGATGACACAGCGCTGCACGCCGATATCGAACCAGCCCGCCAGCGTGGCCTCGTCACGGATGCCGCCGCCAAGCTGCAGCTCCAGTAGGGATTCGGCGGCTATCGCCGCAACAATGTCCCGATTCCGCTGTTCACCGCTGCGGGCGCCATCCAGGTCAACCAGATGCAGAGTCGTGACAGCCAGGCTGGCAAACTGGCGCGCAATCTCGGTTGGGTGACTGCTGTATTCGGTGGTTTGCGCAAAGTCGCCGCGCAGCAAACGCACGCATTTTCCGTCCTGAAGATCGATCGCGGGAATGATATTCATGGTCGCCAGCACAGGAAGTTTTTCAGCAATCGCGAGCCTGCCGCAGATGAGCGCTCAGGGTGGAATTGCGCAGCCAGGAAATTCCCCTGTCGAACAATAGCGGCAAATCGATGCTCGTGTTCGGCACTGGCAAGCGTTATCTGGGAAACGGGCAGGGCATAACTATGCACGAAATAGAAATAGTTACCGCTGTTGAGGCCGTCGAGTACCGAATCCTCTGCTGTTTTGAGAATAGGACACCAACCCATATTCGGCACCGGGAACTGCGGGCTTGCTGGCAGTCGCGCAGCAGTGCCGGGGATAATGCCAAGACAATCAACGTCCTCCTCGTCCGAAGCTTCGGCCAGCAGCTGCATGCCGAGGCAGATACCCAGAACGGGCTGCTTGAGATTGCGGATAACGTCAAGCAGCCTGTGGTCGCGTAACTTGCTCATGGCATTTCGTGCAGCGCCCACACCCGGAAGTATGACGCGCGACGCGGCGCGGATTTCAGTTGCATCCGTAGTCAAGACACTGCTCTGACCGAGGCGCTGTAGCGCGAATTGCAGAGACGCTATGTTCGCGCCACCGCTGTCGATGATTGCCACCGCAATTGCAGGCATGTCAGTTTAGTGCACCCTTGGTGCTCGGCAGTGTTGTTCCATCCCGGCGCATGGACTGCCGAAGTACCCGCCCGACCGCCTTAAAGCAGGCCTCAACCATGTGATGCGTATTCATGCCATGTACGCGAATGTGCAGCGCTGCACCCAGAGAGTCGGCCAGCGATCGGAAGAAGTGTTGCACCATTTCGGTAGACATTTCGCCGACGCGATCAGCCGGAAATTTACCCTCGAACAGCAGGTAAGAGCGACCGGACAGATCTATGGAAACCTGCGCTTCACTTTCGTCCATCGGCACAACAAATCCGTAGCGATCTATGCCAAGTTTGTTGCCGAGCGCATCACGGAGCGCAGTACCCAGGCAAATAGCCGTGTCCTCAACGGTATGATGATCATCGATCTCAGTGTCGCCATCACACTGCAGCGTCAGACTGAAGCCGCCATGCCTGGCGATCTGCTCCAGCATATGATCATAAAACCCGATCCCGGTCGCGACGCTGACAGGAGCCTCCTTATCCAGGTTCACGGCGACCTGAATATTGGTCTCGCTGGTTCTTCTTTTTACCTCGGCGCTTCTTTCGCTGTAGCAGAGCGACGTTACAATTGTGCGCCAGCTCGTATCTGCATCGCCTGGGTCGATAAGGAACCCCCGAACACCGATCCGCTTTGCAAGTTGCAGGTCGCTGTCGCGGTCGCCGATCACGGCCGAGGCACGCAGATCTACGTTGTGCGCAGCAAGAAAACCTGTCAGCAGGCCAGCCCGGGGTTTGCGACATTCGCAGCCCTCATCCGCTGTATGCGGACATATGAAAATCTCGTCAAACATGACGCCCTGGGAAGCGAACAGCGCCAGGATGTGATCCTGGCAAAGCTGAAACTGCGCCGTTGGAAAAGCCGCAGTGCCCAAACCATCCTGATTGCTGACCATGACGAAGCGGTAGCCGTGGGCTGCCAATTCCAGCAATGCCGGGATAACGCCGCCGACCAGCTGAACTTTTTCGAGGCTGTCAACCTGGTTGTCCGCTGGCTCCACGACCAGGGTCCCATCCCGATCGATAAAAAGAATTCTTTCTTTCATGCCTGCGTGTCCGCCAACTCGGTGAAGGCCGCCAGCAGGCGGCGATTTTCCTCCGCGCTGCCAACTGTAATGCGTACACAATCAGCCAGATCGCCGCCGAAATAGCGCAGCAGCAGTTGGTGCCGCGTACAGTGCGCGAGCAATGCCGCGGCATCCCGCACCTGAACCAGGAAAAAATTGGCGGCGCTGCTCCAGGTTTTTTGTACGAAAGGAAAACTTGCCATCGCTGCAATCAGGCGATCGCGCTCATGAATAATGTCACGTGCGAATTGCTCGGTTTCCCCGAGGTTTTCAGCCTGCAACGTGTTCTCAATGATCTCGACGATTGGCGTAGCCATCGCATAAGGCGCCTGGACTGCCGAAACCAGTTCAATGAAAGGCGCTGTTGCGATCAAGCTCCCGCAGCGGGCACCTGCACAGGCCAGCGCCTTCGACAAGGTGCGCAGTACAACAAGATTGTCGTGGCCCGCCAATAGCTCAATCGCCGATGGCCGGTTCGCGAATTCGATGTAGGCCTCATCGACAATGATGGCCGATTGATTGGCTCTCGCTTCAAGCAGGCGAATCAGGTCGCCGTGTGACCAGAGATTACCGGTGGGATTGTTCGGCGAGCAGACGAAAATCGCGCGAGTCGTTGCGTCGCATTTGTCTATCATGGCGTCCACGTCAATTGCGAAATTGTTGCTGCGGGACGTTGTGTACTCAATCAGCCGTGCTCCCTGAATGTTGGCGTAATGCCTGTACATGCTGAAGGTCGGCTCAGGCACCAGGACACTATCCTCGCCCGCTCGGCAACAGACGCGCATCAGCAAATCGATGCCTTCACTGGTACCGCGGGTTACTAGCAATTCATCGGCTGCGCAAGAATATCGATCTGCAAGCATGCCGGCCAGGCGCGTGGGGCGGACCTCCGGGTAGCGATTCAGGGTGCGCCGAAAATTGTCACCCTGTCGTGGCCATGGCATTTCGTTTGCATTCAGACGCACCATGCCTTCAACTTGGGCGGCCGCCGCATAGGGTTTCAACGCGCGCAGTTCCGGCCGCACGATGTTTACCAGGCTCATCGATTTGCCCCTTGCCTGACGCGCACCGCGGCTGCATGCGCGTCCAGACCCTCGAGTTCCGCCAGTGTCACGATCGTTTCGCTGAGTGCAGCGAGCCCGTTGGCCGTAAGTTCCTGAATAGTGGTATGGCGCAGGAAATGTTCCACACCCAGACCGCCGTAGGCGCGTGCAAAACCATAAGTCGGCAATACGTGATTAGCGCCACTGCAATAGTCGCCCGCGGATTCCGGTGACCACGCACCGACAAATATCGATCCAGCATTGCGAATCCTGGGCACGAAACTTCGGGCCGACTCGATCTGCAGAATCAGGTGTTCGGGTGCGTAGGAATTGCTTATCTCTATTGCGGTGTCGATATCGGCCGCCACAATGCAATGCGAATTTCGCAGCGCCGCTCGAATCGTCTCGGCTCGCGACAATACGGCAACCTGCGACACCAGTTCCGTGTCAACCCGGTTGGCAAGATCGACACTGGTCGTTACCAGCATGGCCTGCGAATCGACGCCGTGCTCTGCCTGCGCCAGCAGGTCGGCAGCGACGAAAGCCGGCGATGCGGTGGCATCGGCAATTACCAGTACCTCGGAGGGCCCGGCGGGCATATCGATTGCGGCGCCGTTCAGGTCGGTGCTGACAAGAGTTTTTGCGAGAGTGACCCAGGCGTTGCCTGGGCCAAATATTTTGTTCACTTTGGGCACTGTTGCGGTGCCGTATGCCATGGCCGCAATTGCCTGTGCACCGCCAATCTTGAAAATATCGCGAATGCCGGCGCGCGATGCCGCAACCAGTACAGCCGGATCGGCGCGCCCATCAACTCGGGGCGGTGTACAGAGAATACGGACCGGGCAGCCCGCGATCGCGGCCGGCACCGCCAGCATGATCGCGGCGGACGGCAGTGGTGCCGTACCGGCAGGCACGTACAGCCCGACTGCGTCGATGGCCTGGCTGATGCGCTCGCAATGTACGCCCGGCATCGTCTCTACTGCGATTGGCGTCGGCAACTGGGCGGCGTGGAAACTACGCACGTTGCGAATTGCGATATCAATCGCAGCGATTGAATCTGAGGGCAGATCTGCTTCGGCCTGTGCAAGTTCGGCGTCATCGACGCGGCTGCTAGCCAGCTCCACTTTGTCAAATCGCCTGGTTAGTTGCGCAATAGCACCGTCGCCACCATCGCGAACCTGTTGCAATGTGTCGCGCACCGTCGCCAGCATGCCTGCGTTGTCCGCACATGCGGGTCGTTGCAGCAAGGCCTGCCGCGCTCGAGCGTCCAGTTCTGACCAGCTTGTGCGCTTCAGCAGCATCATCAGGCCAGCATCTTTTCAACCGGTAGCACCAACAAAGAACTGGCGCCGGCTGCCTTCAGGTTTTCCAGGGTTTCCCAGAAAACATTCTCACGGCAGACCGCGTGCACAGCGACCCGGTCCGTTGAGCCTTCGAGCGGAATTACGGTAGGCGACTCGCTTCCTGGTAACAGGCTGCGGATTTCCGCGAGGGCCGAACGGGGCGCGTGCAGCATGATGTACTTGCTTTCGCGTACCTGAAGTACGCCGTCGAGGCGTTGCAGCAGGCGATCTACCAGCGCTTGCTTGGCATTGCTGAGCGGAGCGCGAGTCTGAATTATGACGGCTTCACTTTCGAGCAAGACGTCGAGCTCTCGCATGCCGTTGGCTTCAAGTGTTGCGCCGGTCGAAACCAGGTCACAAATAAAGTCGGCCTTGCCCAGCTTCGGTGCGATTTCCACGGCGCCGGAGAAAAATACGGTTTCGGCCTGAATGGAATTACTCTTAAGAAAACGATTTAAGAGATACACATAACTAGTTGCGATCTTTGAATTATTTAAGCTTTGTATGCCCTGGTACTTGGTGCTGTCCGGTGCCGCCAGCGATAGGCGGCAATGTCCGAAATCCAATGCAAAGACCTGTCTGAACTCGGCGTTACGGCCCACCGACTGCAGTTCCAGGCGTTTCTCTTCAACCACGTTCAGCCCGACGATGCCGAGGTCGCAGACGTCGTCGCTGACCAGGCCCGGAATATCGTCGTCGCGGACCAGCAACAGGTCGACGGGCATATTCTCGCCATAGCAGAACAGTCGATCCTTACTCCGGGTGAGTTTCAGTCCGCAACGCTCCAGCAGGTCCTGCGAGTGCTCGGTGAGACGCCCGGTTTTCTGGACCGCGATTTTGACGCGTTGCTCTGAGGTTTCCATGAAAATTTCCTAGTGTGCGGTTGGATTATTGCGGCTTGCAGTGCGGTCGACGGCGGTCCGATAACCCCCGTAACCATCCGCCAGAAATCGCGCAACCCGCCCGATGGTCGTGACACTGACACCGGTCAATTCATAAATGCGGCGGTAGGTAAGGCCATCCTCAAGCAATTCGACCACTTGCCAGCGATCCACCAGGGCCTGCAGTTCTGCGGGTGTGCAAAGATCGCGCAGGAAATTGCAGCATTCCTCGGGGGTTTTGAGACTGATAATCGCGCGACAAAGGGCTCTTTCTGCCACGAGCTGCTGGTTGCCGCCGTCGGTGCGTTTTGGTTTCATTGGCTGCGCCCTGTGTATTAACGTGTTAATACGCTAATACATTAGTACAGCCAGCGCAAGCTGCCAGTGCAAACTAATGCAGGAACTTGAGAATTGCGTCGGTCATCTCTCGCGTTGACAGAGTTGGTCTGCCACCGCGTACCAGGTCCGCTGTGCGAGCGCCCGAGGCTATGGCGCTGACAATCGCGTGGTCGACCAGATCGGCCTCAGCCTCCAGTCTCAGGCTGTGCCTGAGCAGCATCGCAGCGCTGGCAATCATGCCACAGGGATTCGCGATGCCGCGCCCGGCTATGTCCGGGGCCGAGCCGTGTATTGGCTCAAACACACCTCGGGAGCTGTCGCCAAGCGAGGCCGACGGCAGCATACCCATGGATCCCGCCAGCATTGAAGCCTCATCGGTAAGAATGTCGCCAAACATGTTCTCGGTGACAATGACGTCGAAGTCTGCCGGGCGGCTCAACAGGTGCATGGCGGCAGCATCGACTAACAGGGTTTCCAGCTCGATTTCAGGAAATTCCTGGCGCATGACGCGGTTCGTTACGTCGCGCCAGAGGCGCGACGTTTCCAGCACATTCGCCTTGTCGACCGAGCAGAGTTTGCCGCGGCGGTCGCCGGCCAGCCTGGCGGCAACACGCACAATGCGTTCTACCTCGCTGACGGAATAAACACATAAATCGCTGGCCGAGTCCTTGTTGCGGGTTTTCGCGCCGAAATAGATTCCGCCGGTCAGTTCCCGAACCACGAGCAGATCGACGCCTGCCAGGAACTCGGCCTTGAGAGGGGACGCGGCCGCCAGTTCCGGCATCACTTTGACCGGGCGAAGATTCGCGTACACACCGAGCAGGGCACGCAACTGCAACAGACCTTGTTCCGGGCGAATCGCAGCATTCGGATCAGACCATTTGGGACCGCCAACCGCTCCCAGCAAAACTGCCGATGAGCGCTGGCAGCTGGCCACGGTCGAATCCGGAAGCGGCGTACCGAATGCATCGATAGCGGCTCCGCCGATCTGCTGCACGTCGAACTCAAAGCGGTGCTTGAACCGCAAGGCGATTTCCTGCAATACACGCTGCCCGGCTGCGGCTACTTCCGGTCCAATGCCGTCACCCGGCAAAACAGTAATCACGGCGTCCAAGTTCGATGCCTCTCATACAGTTCTATATCTGGCAGGCGTTGCCGGAGAAAGCCCAGCTGGTCGATGCCTTCGAGCAGGCAGTAGCGGGCAAACTGATCAATTGGAAATTCAACGCAGCGGTCGCCGGCAAACTGCAGGGTTGCGCGCGCGACGTCAATTGCAACTTCAGTACCCGGATGCTGCAACAGCCACTGGTGTGTCTCTGCGTCGACCACAATTGGCAGCAAGCCGTTTTTCAGTCCGTTATTTCGAAATATGTCCGCAATCCCAGTGCTGATAACCGCGCGGATACCATAGTCCAATAGTGCCCAGACGGCGTGCTCGCGCGATGAGCCGCAGCCGAAATTGTTGCCTGCAACAAGCACCTCGCAGCCGTCCGCACCCGGCTGATTGAGCGCAAACTCCACGTTCGGGCTACCGTCCTTATTGAATCGAAGATCATAAAACAGTTGGGCACCAAAGCCGGCGCGCGACGTTGCCGTGAGAAACCGGGCCGGGATGATCTGGTCGGTGTCGATGTCGCGCGTAGCAAGTACTACAGTGCGTGATCTGAGTTGTGACATGGGCTGCATCGTCAATGCTCCCGCAGGTACGGACGTGGATCTGCGACCCGTCCGCGGATGGCTGATGCTGCTGCGGTCAAAGGGCTTGCCAGAATCGTGCGCGCCCCGACCCCCTGCCGTCCCTCAAAATTTCGATTGCTGGTACTGACACTGAGTTTGCCACTCGGTACCGTATCGCCGTTCATTCCCAGGCACATGGAACAGCCAGACTCCCGCCATTCAGCCCCGGCGCTGCGAAAGATCTTGTCAAGGCCGATGGCTTCAGCCTGTGCTTTGATCTGCTGTGAGCCCGGCACTACGAGCATGCGCACGCCGTCGGCAATGCGCCGCCCGTCGAGAATCGCGGCCGCTTCCTGCAGGTCGGACAATCGGGAATTGGTACAACTGCCGACAAACACCACGTCGACGCTGGCTTCCGTCAGCGGTTTGCCGGCGGCGAGTCGCATGTATTCCAGTGCCTTGCGGAAGCTTGCGTCACTGCCATCCGCCGTTGGTACAGGCTCATTTATGGCGACCACCATGCCGGGATTGGTGCCAAAGGTGACCATCGGTTCGAGTTGACTCGCGTTGATCGACACGGTGGTGTCAAATTGCGCTGCATCGTCACTGGCGAGGTCCCGCCAGCGCGCAACGGCGTCATCCCAAGTTTCGGCACGCGGCGCTCTCGGCCGCCCGGCAAGGTAATCGAAGGTCGTGTCATCCGGCGCGATCATGCCAGCTCGTGCGCCAGCCTCAATCGACATGTTGCACACCGTCATGCGTGCATCCATGCTCAAGGCCCGTATCGCTTCTCCGCGATACTCGATGACATGCCCGGTACCGCCGTTAACGCCGATCTGACCAATGATCGCAAGTATCAGGTCCTTTGCAGTCACCCCGGTACCCAGCCGTCCGGCAACCTCAATGGCAAGTGTTTTCGGTTTGCGTTGCAGCAGGCACTGCGTAGCGAGTACGTGCGCGACTTCGGTTGTACCTATGCCGAATGCCAGCGCGCCGAACGCGCCGTGCGTGCTTGTATGGCTGTCGCCACAGACGATTGTCTTGCCTGGTTGCGTCGCACCGAGTTCCGGTCCGATGACGTGCACGATACCGCGCTGGTCGCTGTCGTGATCCAGCAGGGAAATGCCAAAGTCGGCGCAGTTTTTCCGCATTTGTGAAATTTGCTGTACCGCGGCTGCGCCGACGATCGCAACATCCTTGAAGCTTGCGCCGGGCAAGGTCGGCGTCGAGTGATCCATCGTTGCCAAGGTCAGATCCGGACGCCGCACCGACAGACCTTGTGACCGCAAAAGCGCGAATGCCTGTGGCGTTGTAACTTCGTGAATAAGGTGCAAATCGATATAGAGCACTGCAGGAGTATCGCGGGTCTCCGGCGTGACAACATGCTCACGCCAAACCTTTTCAAAGAGTGTCGCCGGCATCAGATCGATGACCTGGACAAATTCGCAGTTGAATCGGTATCGTCGTCGCTGCGATCGCGACGTCGAATGATGCGATTAATAACATCGAGGCATGCGCGTGCGCCGGCCTCGACTATGTCAACACTGGCGCCGTTGCCTCGATATAGCTCAGCGTCATGTTGCACTGTGATGGCAACCTCACCCTGTGCATCCTCGCCGATCGACGCACTGTGCAGGTCGAACTTTTTCAGCGTAATTTGCACCTGCGTGGCTTCTTCCAACGCGGCAAATGCCGCTGCCACCGGGCCATCGCCGCTCGCGCTGGCGGTGACGGGTGCAGCACCGGTGCCAAGCAGGACGACGGTTGCCCGGGCAGGGCGGTCCGATGCGGTCTGCACTTCAAGACGCTGCAAGGACCACGGGCCGACCGAAGCGTTGTCAACGTTCATTATGATGGCTTCAATGTCGCCGTCGTAAACGTCTTTTTTTCGATCAGCGAGCGTCTTGAACGCCTGGAACGCGCGATTGAGTTCAAATTCATCCAGCACAAAGCCGAGTTCTTTCACCCGATCGCGAAACGCGTGTCGACCACTGTGTTTGCCAAGCACGAGGCTCGAGCGTGACAGGCCGACGTCTTCCGGGCGCATGATTTCATAGGTCGAATGGTGCTGCAGCATGCCGTGCTGGTGAATGCCGGCTTCGTGCGCAAATGCGTTTTCACCGACGATGGCCTTGTTTCTCGGCACCTGCATGCCAGTTATGCTTGCTACCAACCGCGATGCCGGGTACAGCCGGGTCGAGTCGACTCCGGTTTCAAGATTGAAGAACTCGGCGCGAGTCCTGATTGCCATGACGACTTCTTCAAGGCTGCAGTTACCGGCGCGCTCGCCGATGCCGTTTATCGTGCATTCAATCTGCCGTGCACCTGCACGAACCGCGGACAGGCTGTTAGCCACAGCCATACCGAGATCATCATGGCAATGTACGCTCAGCGTAATATCATCAATACGGGCGACGTGTTGACGCAGGTAGCGGAACAGCTCATCAAATTCAGCTGGCACAGTGTAGCCGACAGTGTCCGGGATATTGACCGTCGTCGCGCCGGCCTCGATCGCCGCGGTAACAACTTCTGCGAGATAAGACAATTCCGTTCTCGATGCGTCTTCCGGCGAGAATTCGACGTCGCTGCAGAGCTCGCGAGCCATGCTGATGGCGCCGACGGCACTCTTTATGATTTCTTCCTTCGCCATGCGCAGCTTATGTTCACGGTGAATCGCGCTGGTCGCGACAAACACGTGAATGCGGTGTCTTGTGGCACCTCTTACGGCCGCGTGCGCTTTTTCGATGTCGGCCGGATTGCAACGAGCGAGGCCACAAATGATCGGGCCGAAATCTTCATCTGCGATCGCTTTAACTGCGTCAAAGTCGCCTGGCGACGCCGCTGGGAAACCGGCCTCGATAACGTCTACCTTCAATTCCGAGAGCGACTTCGCGATCCGCAACTTCTCGCGCAAAGTCATGCTGCAACCAGGCGCCTGCTCGCCATCTCGCAGCGTAGTATCGAAAATCAGGACGCGGTCTGCCATCGAAACTAATCCTGTAGCCAATCCATGCGACTGCGAAGGTTTGCACCAACTTTCTCGATGGGGTGCTCGAGGTCGGCGTTCATCAGTTCTTTAAATCGTGGCATGCCAGATTCGTTTTCGGCGATCCAGTTCCTGGCGAACGTACCATCCTGGATCTCCGTCAACACTGTCTGCATCGCGGCGCGCGAATTGGCGTCGACAATACGCGGCCCGCTGATCATGTCGCCCCACGCGGCGGTGTCGCTAATGAACTTATGCATTTTTTTCAGGCCGCCTTCGTGCAGCAAGTCGACGATCAGCTTCAGTTCATGCATGACTTCGTAGTACGCCACCTCCGGTTGGTAGCCAGCAGCGACCAGGGTTTCGTACCCCGCCACGATCAGCTCGGTCGCGCCGCCGCAAAGTACAGCCTGCTCACCGAACAAATCGGTTTCGGTCTCTTCGGCGAATGTGGTCTGGATTACCCCGGCGCGCGCGCCGCCAATACCCGCTGAGTAGGCCAGGGCAAGTTGCAAAGCGTTGCCTGTTGCGTCCTTGTGTACCGCTACCAGGCAGGGGACGCCATGTCCTTCTTCGTATTGGCGACGAACGAGACCACCTGGTCCCTTGGGTGCAATCAGGACCACGTCGAGGTCGGCTCGCGGTTCGATCAATTTGAAATGCACGGCGAAACCGTGTGCGAACAGCAACGCTGCACCGTGTTCGATATCGCCGATTATCGATGCATATAGTTTCCGCTGCACCATGTCGGGTGTCAGGAAAGCGACAATAGCGGCACCCTTCACGGCTGCGTTCGGCTCCTTGACAACGAGGCCGTCAGCTTCAGCCTTGCTCCAGCTGGCGCCACCACGGCGCAAACCGACTACCACATTGAAGCCGCTGTCGCGCAGATTCAGTGCATGAGCGCGCCCCTGGCTGCCATAGCCGAGAATCGTAACTTGTTGATCAATCAGGCGGGCCGTATCGACATCCGCTTCCAAATACATTTGCATGGTGCTGCTTCCCCGGCGTAGTGCCTGTTTCAAGTGAACAAATTAAAAAAAACCCCGCAATCCTTGCGTGGATGCGGGGTTCACGATTTCCTGAGTTTGGATACGCGCTACCCGCACTTCCTCCGAAGCAGAAGCAGGGCAAGTTCGAGAGCCAGTCCCGAAAAAAATACATGCTGCAAACCGTGGGTATTCACAGCGTCGCATGATGTTTTATCAATGCAGCGAAGTCAACTGCCGAAAAATCAGTTACTTGTGTTACCAATTTGCACTGTTTCCAAGTCGAAATGCGGGAACATCCGTCGCCCGAATGTGGTCCGAACTTATGTTGTTGCCGGACTAGTCAAGCGCGAGCCATGTGTTATCCTCTTGCTCCGGGTGCTTTGGGACCTAATAAAAATATTGCTTAAACAATTGGCGGGGATGCCGGGTGCAAATGATCCGGAAGGCCAGAGAGAAGAGAGAGAGATCAAGGTCCAACAAAGATTAATCGCCGCGGCGAAGGTGGAGAGGGCCGTGTGCGCATGCGGGGTTGCAAGCCAGCAACCCCGTGCATCAATTGTGCATGTAATGTATACAAGGGATGTGTTGCAGTCCTCTCCTCGTCACAACCAGATAATTACTATTTGACCTCGTAAAGGAGCGTTCATGAAACGGTGCAAAAGCAGCAGTCGGCGCATTAGCGTTGCATTTCTTGCAGCGAGTCTATTTGCGGCAACCGGCAGCGTATTCGCCCAGACCGTCGACCAGGTTTTGCAAGCGCAGGACCGTCGCCTGGATCTGGCACAGCAGTCACAAGAACGAATCAACAATGTTGTTGAGGGTACGCGTTCGCTTGAAGACCAATATCGGGCAATCAACAAGGAAATTGACGGCCTGAAGGTATACAACCGCTTGATGGCGGCACAGACGAGTGGTCAAGAGGCCGTGCTTGAGGATATTTCCTTGTCGATGGATCAGGTTGATGTCATTAACCGCCAGATATTTCCGTTGATGGAGCGCATGATCGATGGCCTCGAGTCGTCTATCAACCTTGATGTGCCGTTCCTGATGGAAGAACGCACAAATCGTGTTAATACGCTTAAGGACATCATGGAGCAATCGAACGTCAGCGTCGCCGAGAAGTTTCGCAAGGTGATGGAGGCTTATCAGATTGAGAATGACTATGGCAACTCGGTAGACGAGTATCAGCAGGTCATTGAACTCGACGATGGATCAACGCGCACCTACAACGTTTTGCGCATTGGACGTGTCGGCCTGTATTTTCAATCGGACGATACCCAGATTACCGGTCGGTGGTCGATGGAAGAGAAAAGATGGGTGATTGACAACGCGGCGCGCAATGAGGTCCGCAAGGGCTTGCGCATGGCCAAGCAGTTAATAGCTCCGGAGTTGATCCTGATTCCGATCTCGGCACCCGTGGAGGCTTCGTAAATGAAACGCATACTAGGAATAATCGCTGCCGGTCTTTTGGCACTCACGGCAGGTTCGGCAACGGCCCAGGATAGCGGTGCGGCCAGCATGTCTGAACTGTTGCGCCTGATTCAGCAGGGTGAGGCACGCGAAAACCAGGAGGCGCGGCAGCGCGAAGCGCAATTCAACCAGCAGCGCAATCAGCAGCAACAGTTGCTGAATAATGCTCGTGCAGAACGCACACGCCAGGAAAATGAGAGCCAGCGACTGGAAAGACTGTTTCAGGATAACCAGCAGAGAATCATCACCGCGCGTGCCGCCCTTGATGAGCGGCTGGGCGCGTTGAAAGAATTGTTCGGTGTATTGCAGACGGTAACCGGCGACGCGCAAGGCCGATTCAATGCTTCGCTAACCAACATTCAATACCCGGATCGCGGCGAATTTCTTATGGAGCTTGGCAACAAGATGGCCGGAGCGAGCACGCTGGCGTCCATCGAAGACATCGAGCGGCTCTGGTTCGAACTGCAACGTGAAGTTACGGAGTCGGGCCGGGTCGTGCGCCTGAATGGTACGGTCACGATGGCCGACGGCGCCCAGGAAGCTCTCGAATTTGTGCGTGTCGGACCGTTCAACCTGGCTTTTCAGGATGGCTATCTGAAGTACGATACCAACACAAAAACTATCAGCGAATTGCAACGCCAGCCTGAGCAGGGGCGTTATACGAGTTCGGCGGCTGACTTGCTCGATGCTACCGGCGGTGTGGTTACCTTCGGCCTGGACGTGACGCGGGGCAACATTCTGGAATTGCTGGTGGAGTCGCCGACCGTGATGGACCGAGTTCACCAGGGCGGTATCGTGGGTTATTGCATCATCGGACTCGGAGCGATCGGCTTCCTGATCGCGTTGTTGCGTTTCATCAGCCTCTCGGCAGACAGTCGCAAGGTTTCAGCGCAACTCAAGCGCGATACAGCCAGCACTGATAATCCGCTGGGACGCGTATTGGCTGCGTACGAGAGCAACCGCAATGCTGATACTGAAACCATAGAGCTGAAGCTCAGCGAGGCGGCGCTTAAGGAGATGCCAGGGCTCACCAAGGGCTTGCTGTTGATCAAGGTCATTTCTGTTGTGGCGCCGCTGATGGGGCTGCTCGGTACGGTGACCGGTATGATCAAGACCTTCCAGGTCATCACGTTGTATGGCGCCGGCGATCCGAAAATGATGGCAGGTGGTATTTCACAGGCATTGGTGACAACAGTACTTGGACTGGTAGTGGCTATTCCGATGGTTCTGCTGCATACCGTCGTCAGTGGCCAGAGCCGCAAGGTAATTAATATCCTGCAGTCGCAAAGTGCCGGCCTGGTAGCTGAGCATTCTGAGCGCCGAGCCTAATTGATTGAGGAGCAATAATGCTGTGGCTAACTGACAGCTTTGAGGCGATCCGCGATTTCATGGAGCTCGGTGGGCCGTTACTGCGTTGGATCGCTGTGACGATTTTTCTGATGTGGGTACTCATAGCCGAGCGGGTGCTGTATTTCCGCTCGACCATGAAAACCATGTCCAGAGAAATTCACGAAGCTTGGGAATCACGTAGTGAGCGACGCTCGTGGAACGCGCACCAGATTCGTGAAATGATGATTTCCCGGTTTGAGATGGCGTCAAACAAAGGCATCAATGTGATCCAGACCCTGGTCGCCTTGTGTCCGCTCCTGGGGCTCATGGGTACAGTGACAGGTATGATTGGGGTATTCGGCGTTATGGCCGTATCCGGGTCCGGAAACGTCCGCGCGATGGCTGCTGGTGTGTCCCAGGCGACTATACCGACGATGGCAGGCATGGTCGGCGCACTTTCGGGCGTATTGCTGGTCACATTACTTAGTCGTCGCGCGACGCGTGAGGTCGAGTTCCTGGCAGATTCGCTCACGATGGACCACTGAGGAGTTAAGTATGCGGAAGCATAATTTCAACCTGGGCGGAGACACGGAAGAGAATGAAATTGACCTCACCCCCATGCTGGACGTCGTTTTCATCATGCTGATCTTCTTCATAGTAACGGCGTCATTTATCAAGGAGGCGGGAATTGATGTGAATCGCCCGGACGCGCCGCTATCCGAGGTTCCGCCGGAGGAGTCCAATATCCTGGTCGTTGTTGATGCAAACGATGACATTTTCATCGATCGGCGGCACATCGATCCGCGTGCGGTGCGAGCGAATATCGAGCGGTTGCATGCCGAGAACCCGGCCGGCTCAGTGGTCATTCAGCCGAGCAGGAAGTCAACTAACAGGATGCTGGTCGTGATCATGGACGCTTCGAGGCAAGCTGGGGTCTACAACATTTCTATCGCGGACAGCCCGAACTAGGCAGGTATAGACGATGCAAAGTAATAGAGGTGCCTTTGGCGCAAAAGAGGAAGAAAGCAGTATTGACCTGACGCCTATGCTGGACGTCGTGTTTATCATGCTGATTTTCTTTATTGTTACCGCTTCGTTTATCAAGGAAGCGGGTATTGAAGTGGCGCGTCCGCTTGCAACGACACTCGACAAAATTCCGGACGCAAACATCCTGATTGCGATCAGCGCGACCGACGAAATCTGGATCGACAAGAACAGAGTGGAGCCAAAGTTTGTCAAGGCCTCGATCGAGAAGTTACATGCCGAGAATCCGAAGGGGTCTATCGTAATTCAGGCCGATGAGCGCTCGACCAATGAAATGCTGACCGTGGTCATGGAGGCGGCGAAACAGGCAGGTGTGAAAAACGTTGCGATTTCAACGGATGAGGTCTGAGAGTCAATGGGCGGGACAATCGTTGAGGAGTTAGGATCATGATAGGCCGTTATGCATTTTCTATCGTCATCGGCATAGCCGTTACGCTGAGCCTGCTATTTGTCATGCACTTGCTGATCCTGTATGGCGAGGACGCCGTATCCAAGGAACGCACCCGGCATAATCTCGAATTTGTCCGCGTGAAACGCAACGAAACGACGAACGTAGAGGATTTTACGCCCGAAAAACCACCCAAGCCGCCTGAGACTCCGCCGGAAGCGCCGCCTCAGGACATGGACGCCATGGATCCAAACGCACCTACGATTAACGTCGCGGCGCCGACGGTCAATGTTGACTCCAACATCGGTGGTCCCGGTGGTATGAATATAGCGGAGGGAGATTACCTGCCGATTGTGCGAGTGGCACCGGTCTATCCGGCACGTGCCTTGTCGCGCGGTCTGGAAGGACACGTGGATCTGTCGTTCACCGTTACAACCACGGGCACTGTTCGCGACCCGGTCATTATTTTCTCTACCAGCAGTATGTTTGACCGTGCCGCGACGCAGGCAGTACTGAAGTTCAAGTACAAGCCACGGGTTGTTGATGGCGTACCGGTAGACGTGCCCGGCGTGAAGACCCGCATTACCTTTAAGATCGAGGACTAGTTACCCTGACGGGACTCATGTTCGAAGAGGATACATTTCGAGATGCACACTAATATTCGATTCGCACCAAAAGTTGGCGCTTTGCTTGCCTGCAGTTTGCTTGCATTTGGTACCGCGTCTGCGCAGGACTCCGAAAAAGAGGCACAGGAGGCGGCCGAGCGCGCATCAAACGCGCAGCAGACCAAGCAGGCGCAAGCCGTCAGCAAAGCGGTCTACGACCAGATCACGAAGGCCCAGGAACTGGTTGATGCCAAGGATTATCCGGGTGCGTTGAGAATGCTCAATAGCCTGTATAACCCGGACAAACTGACCGAGTACGAGCAAGCCAACGTTTTGAATTATATCGGTTTCGTCTATTTCAATATGGACGATGTGCCGAACGCGATGCGCACCTACGAGAGGATGGTTGCGATTCCGTCGCTTGAGCCTCAGTTGTTGAAGCAGACCACCTACACGCTCGCTCAGCTGTACACAATGGAAGAGCAGTATCCAAAGGCCCTCGCCGCACTCGATAAATGGTTCGTAATGGAAATAAATCCAGCGCCGGAGGCTTTTATTCTCAAGGCGCAGAACCTGTATCAGCTTGCGCGCTATCAGGACATGATTCAGCCGATCGAAAACGCAATGCAAGTTGCCGTTGCGCGTGACAAGCCGGTTAAGGAGGACTGGTATGTGTTGCTGAATTTTGCCTATTTCCAGCAGGAAAATTATCGGAAGGTCAGGGACATTCAAAAGACGCTGTTGGAGTCCTGGCCGAAGAAAAATTACTGGTTCTCGCTGGCGGGCGCGTACACGGAACTTGGTGAGGACCAGAACCTGATGAACGCCTATGCCTCGGCGCACATGCAGAATATGCTGGAAAAGGAATCAGAGCTGATCACCATGGCACAACTCTACATGCAGAGAGAAACGCCATATCTGGCCGCGACGCTGATTGAAAAGGAAATGGCGGCTGGTCGGATTGCCAAAGACGGCAAGAACTATCGATTGTTGTCTCAGGCCTGGCAATTGGCACAGGAGGACGCGAAGGCCATTCCGGCCCTGAAGGAATCGGCACGCTTGACAACCGATGGCGAGCTGGATGTTCGACTCGGCAATGCTTACCTGAACATTGGTGAATATGACGAATGTGTCACGGCCGTGAACAATGGCATTCGCAAAGGCGGTTTGAAGAGTGCGGACAACGCGCAGATTTCTCTCGGCATGTGTTTGTACAACCTGCGCAGGTATCAGGATGCTATTAACGCGTTCCAGGCCGCAGCGAGAACAGAGCGATCCCGCAGGGTTGCCAATCAGTGGATCAGCGTGATTCGTGCTGACATCGAACGTAATGAACAAATCCGACTGGCCGAAGAGGCGGCTCGCAAGAAACGCGCCGAGATTGATGAACGGCTGCGTCGTAGCGGCCGGGCCTGACCGGCCAAAAAGCTTAGAGCTAAGCCAACGATTGATAGGGCGTTGACGGGCTACCGTCAACGCCCTTATAGTTCGCGCCGTCAAAAATAACGCAGACGCTTGATGCCAAAAATTACCTACATCACCGTTGATGGAATGCGTCACGAGATAACCGTAGAGAACGGTTACACTGTCATGGAAGGCGCGATTAATAATGATATAGACGGAATTGTGGCCGAATGCGGCGGCGCATGCGCCTGCGCGACGTGCCACAGCTATGTGGACGAGGCCTGGCTGGACAAGTTACCACCTATGGACGATATGGAAGACAGCATGCTGGACGCCGCCTATGAGCGCAAAAGCAACAGCCGCCTCACTTGCCAGATAGAGGTTACCGATGAACTCGACGGGCTGGTTATTCACGTCGCGGAAAACGAATACTGACGGGGTTTCCCGAGGAGCGTAGAAATGGCGATCGCGGTAGGTAAAAAAATGCCGGCTGGAAGCTTCAGCGTGATGGGCGAGAACGGGCCCGAAACATTGTCAACAGATGCACTTTTTGCGGGCAAGAAAGTAGTACTGGTTTCCGTGCCCGGCGCATTCACTCCAACCTGCTCCAAGGGCCATCTTCCCGGCTACATCAGTCACGCCGATGAAATGTTGGCCCAGGGGGTCGATACAATCGCCTGCATGGCCGTAAATGACGTATTTGTCATGCATGCCTGGGGCAAGGATCGTGGTGTCGGCGACAAGGTGCTCATGCTGGCTGATGGTAATGGCGACTACACACGTGCCCTTGGCCTGGAACTCGATGCCACTGGATATGGCATGGGCCAGCGCGGCCAGCGCTTCGCCATAGTCGTTGACGACGGTGTTGCCACGCATGTCGCTGTCGAAGCGGCAGGCGAATTCAAGGTGAGCAAAGCTGAGGCTATTTTAGCGCAGCTGTAAGTTCGGGAACGATACTGAAAAGGTCGCCGACCAGACCAATGTCAGCGACTTCAAATATTGGCGCCTCCGCATCCTTGTTAATGGCAACGATGGTCCCCGCATCCTTGATCCCGGTCAGGTGCTGAATGGCACCCGAAATACCGATCGCAAGATACAGTTCCGGGGCAATGATTTTGCCGGTTTGGCCGACCTGCATCTCGTTCGGCACATAACCGGCGTCGACTGCCGCTCTCGATGCGCCGACCCCGGCGCCGAGTTTGTCTGCCAGTTCGAAAATTATTTTGAAATTTTCGGAGCTCGCAAGGGCACGCCCCCCCGAAACGACTTTTGTCGCTGTTTGCAGATCGGGGCGGTCGGAAGAACCCGACTTCAAATCAATGTAGCGTGTGTGCGCAGGAATCTCGGCGGAACAGCTGACACTTTCAATCGCGGCCTGACTGTTGCTCGCAACCGGCTGGTAGGAAGCCATGCGAACGGTTGCCACGACTGGTTGATCCGAAGGTGCTTTCACGGTGAGTACCACGTTGCCGGCATAAATCGGCCGCTTGAACGTGTGTGAATCCAGGATAGCCATGATGTCGCTGATCTGATTGACACCTAGCAGAGCGGCGACCCGCGGCATGAGGTCCCTGCCGAAAGTGGTGGACGGCCCGAATACGTGGCTGTAACCGGCGGCCAGCGCAACGACCTGCGGGGCCAAAGTTGCCGCAAGTGCATTGGCATTGGCTGTGTTTTCTACCGTCAGCACCCGACTCACCGCATCCAGTTTGGCGGCTTCCGCGGCTACCAGGCCGGCGGATTCGGCCATAACCAGGATATCGATGCTTGCAGCACTTACGCCAGTGGCACAGGCGACGGTCTTGGCGGTACTTTGATTGAGCGACCGGCCATCGTGTTCGGCGATGATCAGGATCTTTGACATCAGAGTAACCCCTTGTCTTTGAGTGCTGCGATCAAGCCAGCAACATCCTCAACCATTACACCTTTCTGGCGCTCCGCAGGCGGCTCAAAACGCAGCTCCTCGAGCCGCGGTGCTACGGAAACGCCAAGATCCTGCAAAGAAATCTCGTCCAGGGGTTTCTTCTTGGCTTTCATGATGTCCGGGAGTTTGACGTAGCGCGGCTCGTTGAGGCGCAGGTCAACGCTGATAACGGCCGGTAAATCGATCTCAATGGTTTCCAGGCCGACATCGACCTCGCGCACTACGCGCGCCATGTTGCCATTGAGCTCGAGTTTCGAAGCAAACGTCGCCTGTGGCCGATTCCAAAGCGCCGCGAGCATCTGTGCCGTCTGGCTGTTGTCGTCATCGATGGCCTGTTTGCCCAGAATGACCAGGCCAGGATTCTCCCGTTTAGCGATCTCAAGCAGCGCCCGGGCCCGGCCCAGGGCGTCAGTCGGCTGGTCCACCTTTATCAAAATGGCGCGATCAGCACCCATAGCAAGTCCGGTGCGCAATTGCTGCTGTGCGTCAGCCGGACCTATCGACACAACAATTACCTCGTTGGCCTCACCGCGTTCCTTGATCCGCAGCGCCTCCTCGAGTGCAATCTCGTCGAACGGATTAATGCTCATTTTCACGCCATCCGTTTCCACGCCGGTGCCATCAGCTTTGACCCGTACACGAACGTTGTAATCAACGACCCGTTTCAGGCCGACCAGTATCTTGTCCACGAATGGAATCCCCACTTGCTGATTTGTTGGGTGGGCGCGTGAGCCCACGGCCAGCTATTGTCCATGACGTTTTGAGCGTGTACAAGGCTTGGTGTCGCTTCTGGTAACGGGGTAGCCGTGCCTGACCAAAACAGTTTGATTTCAGTTGCAGAGCTTGCCCGATGCATCGATGAGGACAAGTTGCGGATCATAGATTGTCGTTTTGATCTGCTTGCACCGAGCGCGGGTAGACGGGCCTATCTTGAGGCCCACATCCCGGGGGCGGTGTATGCCGACCTGGATCACGACCTGTCCGCACCCGTCGGTATGACAACCGGGCGGCATCCGCTGCCTGACATCGAATGCATTGCCGCAGCCTTTGGACGCATGGGAATTGATGATGCGACCACTGTGGTTGTCTATGACGAGCGCAGCGGGGCCGTGGCAGCCCGCGCGTGGTGGATGCTGCGTTGGCTCGGGCACAGCAGGGTTGCGGTGCTGGACGGTGGACTTGCCGCCTGGCAGGAAGCCGGCTTTGCACTTCAGGCAGGTGTGGTGGCGGTACCGAATCGAGAGTTCATTGCACGGGCGCAACACGACTGGATCATAAGCACCGACAGTATTGCGGCCGGCCTTGGGCGGGGTCTGAGGCTGCTCGATGCCCGGGCCAGCAGGCGCTTCGAGGGCCTGGCCGAGCCTATCGATGCGGTTGCAGGGCATATTCCGGGAGCTATCAATCTGCCGTTTGAACGCTGCCTGGAAGCTGACGGGCGTTTTCGTCGCCCTGGCGCACTGCGCGAAATCCTCGCAAGTGTACTTGGCGGCCCTGGGGAGACGAACTTGGCGGTCATGTGCGGCTCAGGTGTCACCGCTTGCCATCTGATCCTGGCATCCAAACTGGCCGGTTTGCCTGAACCAAGGCTCTATGCCGGGTCGTGGAGTGAGTGGATACGCGACCCGGGCCGCCCGGTGGCGACCGGGCCCGCCTGAGAGCCCGGATGCGCGTTCCGGGGTTCGCGGAAGCGGCATGAACTTAATCCAATTTCTGGCAGTCAAAAGCAAATAGTGAGAGCATCTGTGAGGGCTGTGGACAGATGCCCTAAGGTCGAAAATTGGATCAGTATAAATCATGATAAAACAAAGCGTTATATGTTTTTCTTTATGTTTTTTAGTAGCTTGTGCGGCTAGTGATTCCAGCCCCGATCCGGCCGATTCCGTGGTATCAAATGCAGGCTCGGATTGCATCTCGGAAAGCTCTATCCGAGACTACACCGTACTGGATGAATCCAACCTGATCGTGCGCGAGTCGCGTAGCCGGGCATATCATGTCGAGCTGACGCGACCTGCTTATGGGCTCAGGTCGAGCTGGCAGCTCGGGTTTCGAAGTTCAGCAGGTCGGATTTGTGGCGGCACCAGCGACATTATCGTTGTGGATGGAAGCCTTGGCGGCTCGAGTTTCGATCGAACGATACGCATCCGTTCGATTCGGCGTCTGTCGCCGGAAGATGAAGAGGATTTACTAATCCGGTTTGGCAAGAAGGAACCGGAAATTGAACAACCGCGGCAACCCGAAGCGATTGAGGGAGCCGAGGTAGAAGAGCTGGACTAGGTCGCGATCGGTTCCCGAAAGTACGACCCAGTCACGCAATCCGCAATCTCCGTGCGGACCCACCCGGCCAATCGAAGGGTTGGCCGGGTTTTATTTTTGCACCCACGAATGCCGTTTGTGCCTGAGATTTTGTTTCTTTGCTTGCGATGCGCTTGCAGCGCCGTGACAATCGGGCCTCCCAAGATCAGCTGTTGTCGAAACGATGCCAAGACCGATTCAGTCCAGTGCGACCCTGCGTGGTGTGAAATATGAGATTCGGGGCCAACTCGCGCATAGGGCTCACGAGCTGGAAAAGCGTGGTTACGAAATTATCTCACTGAATATCGGCAACCCCGGGCTGTTCGGATTTCGGACGCCTGAGACCATGCGTCTTGCCATGATTGAGAATCTCGGTCATGCCGAACCATACTGTCACCAAAAGGGAATTTTTCCTGCGCGTGAGGCGATCGTTATGCAGCAGCAGGAACGCGGCATTCGTGGCATCAGCGTAGAGGATGTATTCATCGGTAACGGCGTCAGTGAACTGATTGATCTGTCGCTACGAGCCTTGTTGAATCGGGGTGATGAAGTTCTTGTGCCCAGCCCGGACTATCCCTTGTGGTCGGCCGCGGTAGCGCTGAATGGCGGAGTGGTTCGCTACTACGACTGCGCCGTGGAGCGAGGTTTTCAGCCCTCCGCGGCAGAAATTGAAGCCAGCATCGGCCCCAGGACAAAGGCCATCGTCATCATCAACCCGAATAATCCCAGCGGTGCAGTTTATGACGAGGCAACGCTGCGCGAGATCACTCAGGTCGCCGAAAAGAATAGCATCGTAGTTCTC